>JAABUL010000514.1_pt1 | contig 82203 bp, 76 predicted proteins | sample 5559151 | NCBI WGS metagenome assembly JAABUL01 (sample SAMN10711876, study PRJNA513368) | rock metagenome | isolation source: Antarctica rocks | place: Antarctica: Victoria Land, Pudding Butte sud
TTCGAAAAGTTCTTTATAAAACGTCGATAGAAATTGCAGAAGTTGACGAAGAACTGCATCTGAGTGAGATTTGTAGAAGTAGATCATTCAACTACTGCTTGTACTTTTCTGAGATTCATCTTTAGTTTTTCGATGAATAGCAATAGTTTCAGAAAGAAGATCTTCTGAACATGAAACTCGCATTTGTTTATATTCATCTGAAAATCAGTCTCTTGTAGTCTATGTAGAACTAATCGTACGTGTCACTTATGTTTCTTCAGTGTTTTGCTGTAGATGATAATGTCATCTAGATAGGTCTGACAAAACTGATGAAGATAGTCAAATAGCACGTCGTTCATATAATGTTGATAGAAAGTCGAGCCGTTGATTAATTTGAAAGACATCACGTGATATTTGTAGAAATCAAAAGAGATGATAAAGATAGTCAAATCTTCGCTACCTGAATGCATGCATAGTTTGTTGAACATGACAATGATGTTCAATCGAGTCAGATACTTACTTTCTTGTATACGAGCGAGAGTCTCGTCTATTAATGACAAAGAGTAGTGATTTCGTTTGGTCAAAGCATTGAGCTTTCTGTAATCAACGCAGAAACGCAAGCTACCGTCTTTCTTTTCGACAAATAGTATGAGCGAAGCATATGAAGCTGAGCTAGAAGATATAAAGTCTTTATTCAGATGCTCGATCAGGTAATTCTTCATCTTTTGAAGCTTGTAGTCAGACATATGATAGAGACGACTTCGAGAAGATGTTTTCTCGTCGATCAACTCAATTTTATAATCGTAAAGACGATGAGAGAGTAGTTGATCAGCCATCGCTCGATCAAACACGTCTAGATAGTCATGATATTTCGAAGAAAGCTTAGCTTTGACTTCTTTCAAGATTTCTTCGTGTGAAAGCTCTTGTAGATTTACATCTTCAAGTTTATTTCTAGCTGTTTTTAGAAGTCGATCGATTTTCGTGATGATGATCGCGAAAGTAGTCACATTCGATCGTTTGACTAGTGATCTATATGCTGCAGTCTTTATTATTGCTATGTTCATTGAATCGAAAGACGAAGCGAAGTTGACTGAGCTGAATGATTTCATGATTTTACTGAATGAAGATGACTTCTTGCTGAGTCGAGTGACAACAGAAGAGGTAGATCTCTTTAGTATTTGAGTAGAAATCGAACTCTTCTGTTCTATCGCGATTTTCTTGCTCGAAAGAACAGTCGAATGAGCTTTGATAGAAGCTTTGATATGAGCTTTGAAACTAGAAAATTGAAGATGATCATCTCTCATATCAATAGTCATCTCGATCTTGTTCATTCATGTTTTTTCAAGAATCATCTGATGTTGATCTAATCGAGTGATCAGCATAGAGATGAAACGTTTCATATAATCTTGAACAGTTAGATTCGAATAAATTGCATGAGTAATGAGCTTTTTTGCATAATGATCATCGAATCTTCTTATTGATTTGAGCTTGATTAAAGGTAAAGATTCGATTTGCAAATAATCACAAACATTCTGCGCGATTAATTCATCAATGAACGAATAGTCAGCTGCTTCAGTGTCAATCAATGACTTTAATGAGTAACTAATTTCATTGCTAGATAGTACACATTCAGTAGTCAAAGATTTCAAAGCAAAGAGATCATTTGAGCTGCTCATTGTTGAAGAAATTAACACATCTTTCATCACGTCTTTGATGAAAGTCACTAGTTTTTTGCCTCATTCTTCGATTTCTCTGTAAATAATTTCTTCTCTTCTTTTGACATGACGATCTCATTGAGGCAAGGAATGAATGCATGAGATGTCGAAGTACTAGTCTTCAGCTGAGAGCAATTCTTTGAAAGATGACTTGATGCTTTGCAGTTGAAGCAGATGATTGACATTCTTGATCATTCAGGTTCGAGAGTGAAAAAAGTAGCGAGTTGAACATAGCTAGTAGTTGAAGCTGAAGCTGATGTCGACGAAGAAACAAAACGTTTTTTCGAAGCTGCTATCGATTTGACTGTTCATTGCTCGTCACGTAGCTGATAATTGACTCGTTGTTTGTTATTCACATCTTGAAGAAAGATCTTGAGCTTATCAAGCGAGCTAAACTCTATGAGGCAAACTGACAACGCGTTCTGAAGGCGATTGTTGATTTTATTCTGAATGTCATTCATCAGAGTGATATTGTCGTAGTTCAAAAAGCTGAATATTCTAGTGAATTCTGAATAGAAAGAGCTGAAAGACTTGTTGAGCTGCTTCAGAGCAACGTATTTGCGACGACACTTTCAAATCAGGTTCTGATCTTCATAAATTTCTTTCAGATGTTTCAATAGCTCTGATAGTGACTGGTAGAATGAGAAAGCGTCAACACGACGCTTTGCATAGATTTGCTGATCAGCATCGCCTTCTAGCCTGAAAATCACATAGGCAATACGAATCTTTTCAGTAGAGTAATGATTCGCGTTGACATTGAGCTTGTCAGCTATTTTGATGTTTCATGTCTCTCAGATAGAGTCATCTGTTTTGATGAAGATGAGTGAATTCGAAAGCTTGATGAACTTGTGATGATCGTTCTCATTATCAGATAGAGTAGAAGATTCTCGTTGAGAGCGAGCTTCTTTCTGATTGACTCGTTGCTCAGCTGACTGAGTATCTTGACGAGGCATAGATCAATCAGCTTGACGTTGTTTCACTCTGAAGTTCAATCGCTCGCCTTGTAGCTGATTGATCTTTTTCTCTAGCTCATCGTTTTTATCAAAAGCGACTTTTAGTTGTTTCGCTCTCTTTTTGTGATCATCTTGTACAAGAAGTCAGTGTTCATTGAGTTGTAGAGTCAAGTCTCGCTGACTTCGAAGCTCGTTCAGCATATTGATGACTTCATTGAGTTGATTGCTGACTCAATGAAACAGTTGTTCTTCAATGTTTATGTTTCATGAGATGACAGCTTTCTCAACTTCGACTGAAGCATCGATGAGTAGAAGTGAAACTCTTCTACTGACAGTGTTTCTAAGTAGACGAGTTGTTCGAAACTCAACTGACTTGACGTCACGTGTCATGATGAGAGAAGGTAGAAGTTGTTGAGGTAAGAATAGATGAGAGATTGATGTTTTGAATTGATGTTTTTTGATGAGTGAAAATTCAAAGAATTTCTTGTGAATTTCAGGTAATAATTGAGTGCTTTATTCGAAGAATTTCTTGCGAATAGAATGGTGAAAATGAGTGTAGAACCGAAGAATTTCTTGCGATCTAAAATGATGATGCAAATTTGAAGAATTTCTTGCAAATTTTCCTTACTGAATAGATTGTTTCGTATCATCTATTCGTTGATAGCAGAGTAGATGATGAGCATTTATCTAATGTTAGAGACCTGCCTAGAGCGAGTCAGATAGAAATGTCATTTAACTAGAAGATAAATGCTAAGAAAGAAAGATAGCTACAGAAAAGAAGCTGACTACATATGTGTGTTTCTCAGCCGACGCTAGGCTCAATAGAAACTAGTCAAGGTGACGAAGCGAGAATAGATCTGACAAGGCTAGAAGACTGAGTCTGACAAGGCTAGAATCGTGACATTAGAAAACGAATGTTGCATAACGAAATCAGAAAGCGAAGAAGCAGAAGATGAACTCTCTCTTGATATTAATGAACAGCTGACTTGTGCAATGCTTCAATGCAATGAACTGCGAAAGAAATAGAAGTTAGCAGCTATTCAATCAGAGATTGAGACTCTGCAAGTCGTTGAAACAACGAAGAAAAGTTATTGAGCTTTCACTTAAGCTCTCATGAAGAACTTGAACAATCTACGCATTGTCTTAATAGTGTTGACAACAACGAAATAAAGTCATCACGAAGTCGTTTTGCAGAAGCGAAGACTCTCAATGCTCTTGAAGAAGTATTATAACAAAATCATAAGAAAGCATAGAGAGTGAATTCGCGACATTGAAATCTCATTTCAAAATACTTCTTGACATTTTAAAAGTGATGAGAAAAAGATTTTGTACTGCATGATTTATCTCAAGAATGAATTAAAGAAGCTTTGATTCAATTATGAAGAAACTATGTTTGCAGCTCAGCAGACGTGATTTAATTTTACCGACTTTCTTCTTAATTTAATTGAAGATTCGATGAATCAAGACATAGACGTGACTCAGCAGTACATGAATGCATCGCAACGTTCAGATCAAATGATACAAACGTTTGCAACTCATTTAAGCACTCTGAAACATCAACTTTCGTTGTATAGTGATGAGCATAAGCGAGCTCATTTATTCATCAAGTTGAGATCTGAGCTGCGTGTGATTATTACTAATGTGCAGTTGATTTCTATCACATGAGATGCGTTAATTGATCTTGTCGCTCGATTGAAAACAAATTTGCGAAAAGAACACGTTTTGTCATCAAAATAATCTCAAGACAAGAACTTGCATGATTGAGATAAAATCAACAAGAAGACTTATTTAAAGTGAAAGAAATCTCATCGATCAACTAAGTTCAACTCTTCATCAAAGACAAGCTTGCACGCTTCGTCATGTTATAGCAAGAATTTGTTCAATATAACGTGCTATACGTGCAATTGAAAGAGTCATTACTTTACAGATTGTAGAGATGAAAAGATCAAGAATATATCAAAAGAATCTGATGTAAATTGAGTACTCATCGATTCAATGTTGCACATGAATCATCTCAAGATTTTGAAAAAAGACAAGCTCTTGATGAACACTTCAAATCGTCAAGGAAAAAACAAGAAGTTCTCTTTGTAAAGACTTTTATATATAAAGAGCATGTAATTCAGAAAGATCAGAAGACAGAAACAAAGATTCACATGAATATTGACATTGAGATGAACGTGATTAGTTAACGTTTTATCATCGAGCAAGATATGTCATTGTTGAACGTTGATCTCTCAAGATTTATCTGAATGAATGATCAGAATGTTTATTGTTATGACGTTTATAAGATGTGTTATTGACTGAGAGACAGCTGAGACATAGAGAAAAAAGATATAAGTATCTTCTATGCTATTGACAAGAAAAAATCTTCTTTGATTCTGAGTATGTTAAGTATGCAATTCAAGCGTATTCAAATAGACATGATTGCAAGAACATGATGTTTCAACGTGAATGAGCATGCATTTGAGTTGTTTTTCGCACAAGTATTTGCGAAAGCTCTACAAGATGAGTCTACTGTGTATGCTTTGTCATGATCAACGTCATTGAAGAGTTGATCGTTGAACATCAAGTGAAAGCAATAAATAGCATGACAAGTCGTATCATAAACGCGTTCAAAATGCAGACTCTACTCATTGAATTGAAAGAATACGAAGATGTATTCTTGACAGAGAATGCAGACAAACTGTCTTTGCATGAAGATCACGATCATGCAATCGAAATCACTGCAGAGTCATTGTATGAATCATTGTATAATCTGTTGAACACAGAGTTAGCAACTCTGAGACAGTATCTAAATGATGTCTTAGTGAAAGAATGAATTAAGCACTTCGTCAGCTTGACTGACGCGTCTATTCTATTCATTCTCAAAAAGAACAATAGTTTTTGTTTATGCGTGAACTATCAAGATCTGAATAAAATCACTGTCAAAAATCGTCATTCATTGTCTTTAATCAGTGAAACTCTAGACAGACTTAATAAAGTCAAGCAGTTCACTAAGTTAAATCTGAAGAACGTTTATCATTGTCTCAGAATTCAACATGAAGACGAGTGAAAAACGACGTTTCATACTTGTTACAATCACTTTGAATATATGATCATGTTGTTTGATTTAATCAATGTGCCTGTCATCTTTCAGACTTATATTAATAAGATCTTGACAGAGCTTTTAAATGACTTTTGTGTTGTTTATCTGAATGACATTCTAATCTTCTTTGTAGAGAAGACTGATCACGTAGATCACGTGAAGCAGATTTTGAAGAGACTAAGAAAGTTCAAGCTATATGCTAGCTTGAAGAAGTGTGAATTCTTCATCACTAAAGTGAACTTTCTAGAATTTATCATATTCATCAAGAGTGTTTTGATGAACTCAAGTAGAATAGACATCATTAAAACGTGGCTCAGATCAAAGATGTATTGAGAAACACAAGTTTTTCTGAAATTCATCAATTTCTATCGACGTTTTATACATCACTACTTTCAGATAGCAGAGTCTTTAACAGAACTGCTGAGAGATAGTGTAAAAGATGTAAAAATGAGCTCATTTATATGATTGAGCGAAGCGAAACAAGCTTTTAATCAGCTTCGCGACGTCTTTATGAAAGCATCTATACTAAAACACTTTGACTCAGAGCGACATATATGCATTGAGATCAACGCGTTCAATTATGCAGTCGCGAGTATTTTGTCTCAGTCAGATGACGAAGATCAGTGACATTCAATTGCATTCTGATTCAGAATGATGATAAACGTTGAAAGAAACTATGAGACACATGATCAGAAGCTTCTAGTCATAGTAACGATGTTTAAACACTGATGACACTATGTGAAAGACAGTTATCATACTGTCAAAGTTCTGACTGATCATAATAATCTAAAGAGTTTTATGAACGTTCAAGAGTTAAATGAAAGACAAGTCAGATGAGTCATGAGATTGTTGATTTGCAACTTTGAAATAGCACATAAATCAGGAAAGATAAACTCAATCGATGCATCATTAAGATAATCTGACTATAAGAGTGAGAACATCTTTGCGAATCGTTTGCTGCTCACTCTGCAGCGAAAGCTGACTAGAATAGAAAGCTTAAATAGCTCTATATTCGTAGCAATCAGAGAACTATACTGTATACAAGTGGTTAACAATGTCGAGAAGACGTTCGTTCACAATGTCAGTGAACGAAGATATTCAGCAAAACATGTCAAAGACAGATTGCAAGATGAAATCTACTGTACATGAATGATTAACGAAGTCAAGAAGATGTCTGTTCACAATGTTAATGAAAACATGAGTACGTGTTCAGCAATGCATGTCAGAAGTATGCTGCTGAGAGTCATGACTTTAGCAGTGCGAGAAATGCATCTAGACGAAGTACATTTCTCGAGAAGTAGAATTTCTCAATTCGAATCAACAACTTTGAAGAGCACAGATGTTGAAACGTTGACTCATAGAAATTGCAACGTAGCTGAGAAACAGCTTAATTTTGTTGCTGAAACTGTTGATTGCAAACAACTCATTTCACGTGCAATTGTCAGAATACTGACAATTCATGAAATGATATACGTCTTCAGTAGTAAATTCATAGTTGAGCTCATCAAGATTTTACAGCAAGAAGATGAATTTGCTGTGAGACTAAGAGCAAACGAAACGACGAGTATACAAAAGAGTGATGTTGAAGCTTGAACATTAAATAGTCAAGAAATGATAGAGTATAACAGATTATTGTATGTTTCAGAAGATTTTTCTGTCAGAGAAGAGCTGTTAAAATGTCATCATGATGACTTGTTAGTAAGACATTTTGATGCTGACAAGATCAGCGAGCTATTAGGTCGCAAATATTACTGAAAAAGTATGATCAAGAATGTCAAAGAGTATATAAATACTTGTGACATTTGTCAGAGAGTAAAGATGAAACGTCATCTATCATATGATGAGTTAAGATCGTTACTTCAACTCACAAATTCATGAAAAGAAATCACTATGAATTTCATAACAGATCTGTCGTCTAGTAAATGAAAAGAAGTCGTGTATGACTTAATTCTTGTGATAGTTGATCATTACATGAAGATGACGCGTTATCTGTCTATAAAGAAAACTCTGACTGTCGTAAAGTTAGCAGAGTTGTTCTTTGAGAAGATTGCTTTAAGATATGAAATATCAAATGATATAGTTATTGATAAAGATAGTTTATTTATCAGTGCATTCTGATCAAAAATTTGCTATCATGTCAAGATGAAACGACGACTAAGCATCGCTTTTCATTCGCAAACAGATGATCAGACAAAATAACAAAATCAAACGCTGAAACATTATCTGCAAGTATATTGTTCAGAAAAGCAAGACAACTGAGCTACGCTTTTACTCATAGTCAAGTTCATGTATCATCAGATGAAGTACTCTTCATTGAGCTGTAGTCTCTTTAAAACTATGTATGACTATGAGTTAATCTTTGACATACACATCAAGAATGATGCTATGAAAGAAAAAGTGTCAGCAGCAAAAAAACATGTTGAAATGCTGCAAGATGTGCGAAACATGTTGATGAAATGATGACAAAATGCGATCAATGCTCAGACAGAGTACTATAATCAAAAACATAAGTCTAAGTTCTTTAATGTCAACAATTTAGTCATGCTATCAGCAAAAAATCTGAAGCAGAAGAAGTTAAGCAAGAAGTTATTAAATAAGATGATAGAGTTCTTTCATATACAGAAACTCATAGACAAGCAGACGTATCACCTTGATCTTTCAATCATTTATAGAGTTCATTCTATCTTTCAGATATTTCTCTTAGAGTTGTATAATTGTAGGCTAAATGATGACTCTATACTCGATTATCTCGTACTTAAGCTTATTGATGATGAGTAAGAATGAAAGATAGAAAAGATTCTACAGAAGTGAAAAAGAAAGAAAATCTTATATTATAAGATACAATGAAAAGAATATCTCATTGAATATAATCAATGAATATTGAGCGAAAATATGAAAGATGTCTCGAAGCTTATAGAAGCTTTCAAAATGAGATTGAAACATGAATGAAAAGCATAATCACTCACTTTCAAGCATAAATTTATTATTAGAAAAGAAGAATCACTGTATTATGATAGTTTTGCTTTCTAATGAGATGATCACATATGTAAATCAACAAACAGAAGAAAAAGATGCAAAGACGCTTAAATACACTCGACAAGAGAGCGCAATCATCACAACATAACAAACATCATGCAATCATCACTTTATCAAACATCTTTCACACAAGACAAGATTGCAGACTTTTTCTTCTCTTTCATTATCAGATTTACATTAAGACGTGAAGACAGAGAATTGAAAAACGACAGATTGTGCTAAAATATATCAAAACAATTAGAAACGCTGACAAAACAATATATAATCAAGATTGAATGTATTGCAAAGCACTTTACATTCAGAATTTCTCTGACAATGTCATTGATAATCATCATCTCTTTGAGAATAAGTTTTTGAATCTTTAAAGACTTAAGTTTGTGAGCTTTCTTAAGATGACTCTTTACATGCGTCGTTGCTGTCAATTTCTTGTAAAGAATTTTCTGATGAACAGTGAATGTTGTTAAAGCAATGATCTTTTCTTCATTTTTAATCGCACTATCATAAATTTTCTGCAGACGAAAGAATTCATTGACAGTCAAAATGCAGATGTCGAGAATTTAAACATCAAATCATGAGTGTTTGACAGATGTATCATATAAGTATACTCACTGCAACACAGAAATTCTCATTACTTGCACAGTGAGCACACTTCTTGTACATAGTCTTTCTTTGAAAGACGACATCACACAGCGATGCTTTATTCTTGATGTGTAGAACTCAAGCACACTTTATACAAATTACTCTATTTAGAGCTTTGAGATCAGCAGCACTTCTTTCGCTTATTTCAATCATTGACAGCTGAAAAGCATCAGTAACAGCATTAAGAAGTTGAATAAGCGAATCTCATCATCGTTCTTCAATTTCACAAAGTCTGTGAGTTCAACAAAATCGTTGACGAAGCATCAATGATCATTTCTTTTCTCATCGTCTTTTGAATTTTCTCTTTGATAACGAAGATGTACTCAAAAGTTTAAATAGTAGAAGTGATGAACTTTTGATCAGAATTTAATGACATTTGCATTATCATGAGCGATTCAGCATCAGCAGCATGATGATCATCACATCTGATCAATGTCTTTTGAGCAAACTTATGATACTGTTAGTCGCAGTAATAGTCGTGAAACTTCAAGTGTGACATCACTTACTTTTGTAATGATCTTGATCTGAGCATCAGTTAACTTTATCATCTTATAACTCTCTTTGAGCGTCGCTGCGCGTTCACGACTCATGATTTAGATCTTTTACTTTTACGATACAGATATACTCAAGATTGTCAAAAGTAATTATACAATGATAAAAATACAATCATGATTGGAAAAAGATGAAGTTGAAGAAAATGAGAAGTTGAAAGAAACTGAAAGAGCGATAAACAAACAACAATTGTTATTCACTCTGATTTATGCTTTATCGTCTCAATCACATCATCTACTTGAAAGATAAACAATGTCTATGTGCTATCTACACGTCATCATTGCTGTCATCTACATCAACTACACATCACATATATTATCTATAATGTCATCTACATGCATTATAATCGAAGGCGAATCATCATTCAATCGAAAGTTTCTCTTTTTCTTGTTTTCTCACAGAGATTTGAAGATTTTTATCAAGAGCTTCTAAAGCAAATCAATGAGTACGCGTCATCATTTATCAGACTAAACAAAGACATTAATTATTGAGGTTAAGAATGAACTCACTTAGAAGAAAAAACAATTGTCATGATGAATTAACACATAAAGATTAGATCAGAAGCTAAAGTCAAAGACTGAGTTGAAAATCACATCTGAGTTAGCTCTGAAACTTTATGACTTTGTCAAGACATTGTTTAGACTACGTCATATCTTCGACTTAATATGTCATGAGTTATGTCATGCTTGACTTGACAATGCTTGATAAACTTTTTATAGTTGATCGATTCTTTTGAGTTATCGAGAGCTTCTTAATAATTAGCTCTATCATAAAATATACTCATTCTGTGCCTGCTTAGAATATTACATTGTCATATCACTCTTATAGATCTCATCTATTCATTTAGTAGACTCGATCATCACAGTAAGTGCAATGATTCTTGAAATCTTTCACTGCTGTATGCAGAGATTCGAGTATTTCTTTGATGTCAATACTCAATGCATCGTTGAAACTGCACTCTTTCAGTAAATGAGAGAGAGCATTCAATATCAGATTCTTATTGTCAGACTTGTATCTTATGTTCAATTCAAAAGTGAACAAGTACTAAAAAGCTCAAATGAGTCTTAGATTTAGCTTGTCAGTATTGAAGAAGAACAGAGAGATCTGACGCGCAATAGAAATCGTTGTCAAATGATCAGTATACATCGTGATTGATGATTTCTTCGTGAATTCGATCATATGACGCATCTGATGAACTACTCAGACTACGTTGACTATCTCGAGTTCAGTAAATCAGTAGTTTCTTTCAGCGAAATTTAGTTCTTTACTTAAGAAGAGAATTAAACGTGATTTTTCGTCTATAATATGATACACTATTGCATTGAAATTGTAAACTTTGAACACATTCAGATTCACATAGAGCGATAGATTCAAATTGTAGTGTCTCAGCACACTGAATTTTCGAAACTGCTTCTGCAAGAGCTGAAAGACATTAAGTTTCTTCTTGATAGAATTGACTAGGGAAATTCGTGATGTCTTTGCCTTTCACGCATTATCAAGATCTTTAGAAACTTCTCTAGAAAGAGCAGTCTTGCGCTTTTGTAATGATTCTGCCATCTGAGCATAGTATGACACATAGTTTCGCAAATATTTGATCAATTCGATGTACATTTCTAATTTCTTAAGAGATTGAGAGAATCGAAACGAGCTGATGATAACAAGCTTTTTCGTTGATGTAGTTAGTTCAAAATCATTTATCTTTTGTTCTAAAAGAAAAACGAATGAATATTCAAGAAATGATTTCGTAGATGTTAAACATATACGTAGTCTTCTGAACAGACTAAAAATGACGTGAAAATGCTTTAAATGTTTCTTTAAAGTGTGAGAAAAGATTACAATGTCGTTCATATAGACTTTAGCATAGATTCAATGAGATCGCAGAATTTTGTCGATTTGTTGTTAAACATATGAGAGTGAATTCTTGAATCTCATTATCATCATCGAGAATTGTTTCTGCTTTTAATGACTTATGACAGTGAGTTTATTTCTATCAGCTATTCTCATCTGTCATTGATGAAAATACTTCTGCGCATTTACAACGAAAATATACTGACATTCTGTCACTGCGACGATCATTTTCGTTTGAAGTGACATCAAATAACTGTTTGAAATGATGATCTTGTTGAGCTTTTATATGTTTACTACTACTCTTCTCTTTCGTTCTTCGCTTGACGTAGTACTTCATACTACAAAGATTGAATATTCAAAGAAAGTAGATTGACTTGTTCATGACAGTTTGTCTTGAGCATGCAGCTTGTCAAAGATTTTGTCAATCATGTTTTTGTCTTTAGTACTGAGTGAATAGACTTTGAATGCTTTCTGCTCGATCGCTTCTGACTTAAGCATGATTGACATTCAGTTCTTTTCTGAAACATCGATGATAGTGCTTTGATCAGTTCAAATTTTTGAGTAGAAAGTCATTACATTTGATATCTGAGCGAAGATGAATTCGTTGTCGAAAATCGTGATTTCATTAGACAGAACTTGTTCAACAGTAAATGTAATTCTGACAGACGTAAGTTTCTTTGCATTTTTGATGATTTCGCCTAGTGCGAAGATGATGACTAGCATTGCTACGTTGATTGACTTCTTTCATGAAGCTCTCTTATGCTTTCATTCAATGATTGCAAGGTGATTATCTATTGAATTTGCTAGAAAACATTCGTCTTCATCATACTCTGTGACGAATTCTAATCTAGCGTGTCTCTGTATAGTAAGAGATTGATTGATGTCATTTCGTAGTTGTACAAAAAAAAGCGCGACATTCACAATATGAGCATAAAGATTGTCTTGAGTTTTCATATTCTGATCATATTCTGATTCAAATATAAAGTCTTGATTCTTTGATAGATCTTTAATCTTGACGAGAATCTTCAGAAAGACATGAGATGAAATGATGATCTTTTCTTAAGATCTTACTATTCTTTTTAGATTTGCTTTCTTTCAAGTGACAATATCTATCTTGATGATGATGTCTTGACAACTATCTATTTGCAAGATTTTGTCATTCAAATTTATCTGAATTCGTTTTGAACTCAGAATGTCAATGTCAATAAGCATTTTCATCTTGAGATCATTCATCAGATGAACTTCTCTTTGAAAGAAAGCGATAGTTGAAGTGTCGTTTGACAATGTTTCTTTGATGAAGTCATTCATCAAGATGTACTCATCTGAATTATAAATCTTATTCTCAATATCACGAATTGAAATCGAAAACGTCAACTTTCTAATCTTAATAGCGAAATTTGATATTATTGATTCTATAAACTCTCTATCACTCAAAGACATTGTGCACTCGATGTCAGCACAAACATCATACTTCGCACTATTCTTAGTGTATCATGATGCTTTGAACGTTGCGTACTTTCATTCTCGAAAAGCATAGTCAGTTTTTTCAACTAATTCAGCTGTGAATTAAATTAAAATTCTATCTTTTGATAAGATTTTGAATAAAATCATGAATATTTCGATGAGAACTATTGATTTCAAAAGTTTCAAAGATTTTAAAAGTTTTGAAGATACTGCAGCACTAATCTGCAAATTTGAAGAAGCTGTTTTGCATTGAAACTTGATTTGTTTAAAATGTTCATGCAGTCTACTGTTGAATGCAAACTCAGCTTTACACTGATGACAGATAGTCTTGAATTTTTCTTGAGTTGACATCATGAATTCTGCATTCATCACATCATCATTGCGATCAGTTTTCTCTTTTAGAGTATCTTCGACATAGTTATCTGATACATCTTGATAATAAATCTCTTTCAGTTTCGTACTTGAATCATCATGATAAGATCTTGCGAATTTGTCATATATTTCATTTAAACTTTTCTGTTTGATGTTTTCTTCAATCATCATGACGAGATAAGTCTTTTAAGATCTTTGAAATGATTGTCAATTGTTTGAATAGCGAGAAGAGTTTGAATCTGACTTGCTTGTGAAAGAAATTCTGCTGTTGTTTTCTTCAATCAGCAATAATGACTGATGAGAAGCTGACAAGACTTGAGCTTGTTATGCAGACTGATTAAACTGATAAGCTGAATTGTTCAAATAAGATTGATAAGAAAATCTTGAGTTCTGAAAGTCGTAGCTCTGAAACTGTCGCTGAAAATTCGGCTGAAAATTACTGCTATACTGATCTGAGTTTTGATCATCTGATCAATCTCTGTTACTTCGTTGATTACGCTCTTTGATAGAGATGATGTTAGAGACGTTGTTAGATGATCATTTGATGCTGTCAAAACTGCGTTGTCTATCTTTCATAATGAGATCAAATTTCATTTCTTTATATCAATTTAACTGCTGAAGTCATGCATTTATTGTTGTCTTAAGTTCGAAAGGTTTCAGATTTCTTCGAAGTTTCAAATCAATTTCATTGTAAATCAGAAACAGCTGATTATAGATAAAGATCATTTTCGCAGATCTGACTTCGCGAAGAATAATCTGAGCGTACTCACGAGATTCTCTTCGTCAATAGACATTGCTCATAGTGTATTTCTCTGTTGTTATAGTAGTGAGAGTTATCGCAGATGATTTCTTGAATCAAGATAATAGAGCTCAATGTCATTCATCAAGTGAAAGCTTGAGAAGATGCTTCTTCATGTCAGTGAGCTCGAAAACATATCACTTCAGTGCAATGTCTCATAAACAGATATACAAGTTCTCAGCTATCATCTTTTCATCTTTGATAACAGCAATATTCTTGACTCTTTCATTGAATAAATGAACATCTTGAAAGATAGTTTTCTTGTTGATATGAATCATGAGTTCTGATTTGAAACTATCTTCATAGTTGAGATCAAAGAATTCAACATTTGATGAGTTTCATCGTTTCTTTCATTGAGAGTTGAAATTAGGCTCATCATATGTAGTATCGCTGTTCTCATCATTATCATCTGAGTTTTCTTCATTGTCATTTATTTTCGCGTTATGATTATTGATCTGAAATATCTCTTACATCATTGCTTGAAGTGCTGTCATTTGAGCATCGTTGAAAGAAGCTGTCATTTCGAGATTGAGTTCAACTCTAAAACGAGCAGCTTTCAAGAGTTGACTGAATATTGTTTTCTTCGTCGATGTTTCTCTTGTAGATTTGATAATGATAAAAGAACATTGACTTTGTTCAATGATAATATCTGAAATGATGCGTTGACAACGTCGTAGAGAAGATGATTCTCTAGATAGTGAAGATGATTCTCACGATAGTGAATCAATACTTTCTTCTTGAAAACGATTATGTCATGAAGTTGATGACTTCGAGATTTCATCGATAGAAACATGATTCAATGTTGTTGCTGTTGAACTGCTTTTCTGAGAGTTTTGTGTGTCACGCTGCTGCTCAGAAATAGTAGAAAGAAAGCTTTGATACGTTTGAGAGATACGAAATTCAATCGTGCTTTGAAAGAACATTCGCAGATAACGTAGAAAGATAAGTTTATCAATCGCTCAAAGCTTGAGAAATGATGATGATTCTAAGAAATTAAATCATTGAATGATATGATCTGTAGATCAATGTATAGTAACTGATCATAAATTGATAGTTACTATGCTTTCAACGATAAGTTGAAATACATTCAAGAATTTCTTAGAATAGTCTTAATTTTCTGCTCAAAGAAAAGCATCAATAGAAAAGACTGCTTTGACAATGTCAAATGATTCAAATGACGTCAGCTTGACGTAAAGATTGCTACTGATATGAAGAGATTGTAGAAGTGCTTGACTGAGCTTAATTGAGATAATCTAGTTTTAGATTTGATAGATAACTGAATTAATCAGAGTTGATGCTATCATTTGTTGAGATGTCTATAAAACAAGCAATAGTATTGATATTAATGATAAAAGATAAAGAGCAAACTTGAGTCAACGTCAGGTTTAAGCTCAACTAGCGCGTCGTTAAAGACTCTATGCATCATCATAGATATTAAGCTAATAATCGACTACAATGTCTAATTTATAACACAAATTTCGCTGTTTTTAAGTGCTTTTTCGCTGCATATTGCGATTGCATCACTAATAGTTTGTAGTTTCACTTTCGTTGTGATTATTTTGTCAGAAACGCTTGTCGCTTTGCTGAATCTGATGAATTCATGCGTGAATATCACTGTCATTTCAGTTTCTGTTTCAATCTCTGCTATCTTTTTTTGAATTTACGATGCGTTGATATACATCACTATGTTTTTCGCCTTTTTGATAATTCTTTCTAATTTTCTGTAGTGTATATTGATCATTTCGCGAGTTTCGCTTCTTGCAAATTCAGTTTGAATTTTTGCTAAATGCTCGATTTCTTGATCTTACGATTTCTTGAAGTGAGAAATTTCGATTTCTTTTATTGAATTCAATGTTTTTTGCACTTTGTTCAATATTTGATATATTTGCGTGAGTCTGTCTTTGCACTTCTTGACTTTTCAAGATAAATTCATCTTCATCTTGTTTCAGTTCAGATATTTCGATGCATTCAAATTTAAATTCAATTCAATAAAGTATTGAAATGAGTATAAAATAAATGTTTTTTTTCTGATAAAGTATTTTTTCAATAACTCAACTATTTAAATTGCATAGTTCTTGCATTTTTGATTTAATTGCATCTTCATCAACGAAATTTCAACTTCTATTTGCATAGCATTTATCAATAATGTTTGAAATGCACTCAGAATTTTTTGTAATGCAACGTTTTGCAGTTTGCGAAATTTGACTAAGTAGCTTTTTTGATTATTTCATCATATTTCGACGTCATAATCGCTAATAAACGTGATGCATGTCAGATATAACTGCTTTTCTGATTTGACATTTAATTCTCACTCGCTATTCATTAATTTAAACAACGAGTGTAACGTTCTTGTAACTGTTGCAATTTTCGTTTGCACATGAACTTTGAAGTTAAGCTTTCAATTCAGTCAAACTTTTAATCATCATACATTTATTGAAAATATGTTGCATATGTTGCATGCAACATACATGAAACATGATCTCTATGCTGATTTCTCTCTTAGCGAGAAATAGTTTCTTGCAGCAAATTTACAGTTCAAGATGAGTAAAATCTTTCATTGCTCAGATTTCAACAGTTTACTTCTTAAGCATGAGTTGCAGACATTTCGTCAGTGATATGCATGCATATCACAGTCGATTTCTTCTTTAATCACATTGACATATACTACTGTTTTTTCAAACTATACAGATGATGTTTTTGACTAGAGATTGATTTTATCATCAAGACATTCAAAAGTCAAAACTCAATGAAGAAGTGAGATTCTTAAGATTGACAATCATCATCATTGTATATCACGCTTCGCAGACACTCGCTTCGCTTGTAAGACATGCAACTCATTTGTTTCATGTTATCTGTAGAGATTTTTCTCATGCAAATCAATCATATTTTACAAAGATGTTCATATGTTACACTTTTAATCAGACAACGTAGTTCAATCATTCTTTATTAACTCACTTATGTTTCTCTTCTTTTAATGAAGTCTTTTCATCAATGTATCACTCATGTATAAAATGTTTGTATCTGAACATTTGTTAAATGATATTAATGAGACTTTTGAGTTTGCTCATGTTAAACTTAACAAGTCTTATGAGTTGCTTATGTTGTAGTAACAGACATGCAGTTTTAACAAGATTTATACATAGTTAGCATGTAAATTTAAAGAATGTTCATGATTCAAGTTCTTTCTGCTAATCACTCTCAATAAATTAAACATGAGAATATTTTGTCTCAATTCTTGTCATCATGATAACAAGATGCTGAATCAAATAATTTTCATAAGCGATTTTTCTTGTAATTCTGCATTCTATTTAATTTTCTCATCTGCATGCAGATTGCTTTATAGCATGCACATTGAGATTATTGAAGTCTGCATGATCGCGAAAACTTTGCATGCAATCAATGCACAGTGCTTCATCATTATGCAGCATCTCAATGTCATTCAAACTTTTGATAATTTTTAGACTTTACTGTAGCTAAACAGTAGATTTATAGTCAGCACTGCATATAAATGAGTTTCATCGCTGACTCAATTAAATGAGTAAAAGCAAACAAAGCATCAAATGTCTTTGAAATCTTAAACAAAGCACTTCAAGCAAATCTTACAGAACTGATCTCAATGTTGATGAGTTTATTCAATGCATGCATGATACATAAATATCACTTGAAACAGTTCAAAAAGACTTAAATAATAATGTTACATAAATTAAAAAAAAGCAATTATATTGATTTAAAAACATATTAACTTATTGCTTTATTTAATATCATGAACAAAACTTTAAAATCAATTATAATCAAAAGATTGAATGATATAATTGAGATTTATCACATGTTTTCAAATGCTCAAATGAAAGTAAGATGTAAGCAATTCATGATCTTGATGTTAAATTTACTAGTAAATTAAGTTTACATCATGTAAGATTATAAAATTAAGTACGTGATTTTCATGCTAAGTTTAAACATTATTAAAGCATTTGATTGAATCTTGTACATCAGACTGCTGCATACATTGAAAATGAGAAAAATGTTAAGCTATATAGTTGAATGAGCATGCAGCTTTCTAAAAAACAGAGAAATGTCATTGATATTTAATGAATAAATGAGCACTATGTGTAAGATTAATGCAAACATATTTTAAGAATTTCTCATTTTATCAATTCTCTTTCTATTTTTCAACATAAGTTTAATTGAAAAATGCAAAGCATTGAAAATCAGAATTGAAGTACTTAACTTCATAAATGACATCAACATTCTAGTTTATGACAAATTCATTGAAGAAATTTGCAAAACATTGAGCAAGATACACAATGTTTGCATGAAGTAAGTTTAAACTTATGATACAACGTTTGCATCAAAAAAATATGAGCTTACACATTTTACTAGAAAATTGAAGAAATTTAACATGATGACTAGCATATAAATAAAAAGCTCAGTGATTAAGTTGAAGTCAGACATGCAAGTTTTAAAAATTCAACTAAACATGAAACTGCAATGAGACATGCATCTTTGACAGATAGAAGTAAGTCACGTCACAAGAATGCTTACGTTTAATTATTTAAAAAATTTCATATAAGAAACAATCTTCACAAAAGTGAAACAAGTGTATTCAGTTGTAATAAGATCAGAAATTGCATTTGAAGCATCAGTTTAACATCAGCATAATAAAGAGAGAGAATTGTCAAATAATAATAATAATAATAATAATAATTCATACATTCTTGTGACGTTGATTAGATTGACTCATGAGAAAAATCTATGCTATGTGTGTTGAGTGAACAAAACTTTTTGAGATAGAAAATTGCTCACTGTCTATACAACTGCTACACACAGTCGAGACAATAAAACTGAGACTATGTATCAAATTTGTTCATGATGATTGCATGTTAAAGAATGAGTATTCTTGTCACTTTAAACTGCTTCAGCAGCTTCATTTTCATCATCATTCTCGCTGTTGCCTTGAGATCTCTTGTGATTAAAACAATGACTCGATAGTTCGTGAAGTCAATGTCTCATAGCATGTTCAATTGAAGATGCGTTCAATTTGAGCAGTGCATCAAAATATGCTTAACTGTCTGATGACTTCATTCGCAGTTGCATCGAAAGCTATTCACGCTTGACACATTTCTCAAATGCAGATAAACATTCAACTTTATGCGTTCAATTCTGATGTAAATTGCAAGAATGCTTTTGATCTTTTGAAAATCATTACGCATCTTTACTGACTTCTTGAATAGATGAGATCTTTGAGCGAAAGATGCATTAATGTCTGTGATGCGTTTTTTGTAGTTTTTTCATTGAAGATCTCATTGACTTTTGTGAAACTGTGCAATTGCACATTCACTCATTTGAGTCAACATTAAGAGATTGAGTCGTTTGCATCTAAACTGTATCTTTGCTTCTTTGTGAATTAAAACATTCAGAAACGTCATTTTTTTGAAGATTGAAAAGCAAGAAATGAATTTATTAATTTCTATCAGATGAGCATGTATGATTTTGCATGCTCATCAAGTCTTCTGTGTTCTGTTATTAATTTAACTGTGTAGTGTGACTTGATTCTGTAGCTTGTTCAGATGAACATGTAGCAAGAATGTATATGTTTCGACTTTCAGCGTTTCAATGTTCACTTTTCTGAAAATGTTAATCATATGATGCAGCGCTTAATTCTGAAGAGTTTCTAGTCTTTATTTCATACTCAACAATTCTTTTTCTTTATCACGTTGATGTCATATTAATGCTTTGAACGTCATTTTCGATTTTATCATCACTGAGTATATCTGTCTTGCTTTTGCGAATGTAACTCTTCAAATAAAGATCTCAAGTTGACTAAGCATTAGCATCTTGATGACGTGATTTACTTCTATTTAATGAAGATGCAAATTTCACTGTAGTTTTCTGTTCAGTTGAACTTTGAGAACTTGTATATTTGATTTCAACTTTATTATTGAGTTTTTTATGTGTAAATTGACTGTCATGTTGAATCTTTTTGACTTACAAATGAAGTGTGTGAGTTCATATTTCTCTGAAGCAAACGTAGCATCATGAGTTCAAGCTCACTTCGCACAGACATCATGTGCTTAACTCAGTGTTTCACAGATTGATTTTGTGATTTTGTCATAGATCAGAATATTGATGTCATTTACAAAGTTAAGCACTTCAATTTTGATTTCTAAAGCTTCACATTTTTTGATTAAGTTTACATTAAAGAATAGAAAGAAAATCGATGATATGAAAGATTTTTGCAATATGTCAGCATTTATTCATTGCATCACGCTGATTTATTCATTGAATATCAATGATGACTTTCTGTCTTTCAGAAAGCTGCGAGTTCATTTGATTATATAATTCAATGTTTTTCTCATTCTCAGAGTATGCAAAAGTCTGATGTGCAAGACATGATCAAATGTCTCAGCAATGTTTAGACTAAGCATGAAGATCACGTACTTGATTTTGCAGTCTTATACTGCGTGTACTTGATCTACTAGTAGATTCAGCGCTAAGATCACAAATCACTTGCATTTCATTCTCATTTAAGCATTTGAAAGCATGTGATGAGTCTCAGCAATGTCATTTAATCTTTTGATCATAATTGATTTCAATGTTTTACTCATGATGTTTAGCAGAGCAATGAATTGATACATTTTCAAATCAATGTAATCATTCTTCTTTGATTTATGTAATACTATTGTCTGAGCTTTTTTGAACTGCTTCAAGTGATATTTGTGAGTTATACATGCATTGAATAAACTGATTAGTATCGAAGTCAATTCTGTTAAACTCACTTAAAGCGCTTTATTTGAAATTTCAAATGCGTCTGATGCTTTGTTAACTTTTACTCATTGAATCATCTGTCTTAATTAAAATAAAACATTTAATTGAGCTGAAAAGAAATTACAGCAATTTTTTGAAGAAAAATCACGAAAACGAATTACTTAAACTATCTAGAGACAGAGCACATCATCAACATGATGCTTACGCTTCATCTTGATCATCAAGAACAGATGAGAAGCATCATTAATATAATGTCAACGAATGAATGAGAGACAATTATCATTATCTTGCAGAAGAATTCAGTCAAGACAAAAGATATACAGAAGAAATTACATAAGTTGCAAGTACTTTATAAGTTCAACGAACGTAGAAACAATGAGCTGATGCTCTGAAGAAAGATGAAAAGTTTGACAAAGATGATAGAAAAGCTGACGCATCAACGTGTCGCTGCATCGACTGTTAATCAGCGCATGAAGAATCAGCTGAAAAGACTGAAAAAGATAATAAACAGACTTGAAAAAGAGTTCATGAAGAAGAGAAAACACATTGACAGCTGAGTGAAAAGAGTGAGCGTAAAGTCAACAACATCATTTGAGAGTTATCTTGTGTTCAATATTGACATATCATTATCAATGCAAAATTATTGTGAGAAATTTGAAGTAAAGATCTTCATCAAAGAAGAAGAAGAAGTAAAGAGAATCATGATAACAACAACAAAGAACATAGTGAAGTGAGTGAAAGAGATTGACATCGACAAGATGTTGTCAACGTGCAAAAATATAAAGATGATGAAAAAATAATTAAGACTGCTGATATTTTGAATCAAGATGAAAAGTAGTAAAAAAACATTGAAGAAAAACGATTTTTGAATTAAAGAAATATCATCAAATGCATGTTTGCATGAGATCAGTTTTGAAGTAATGATACATAAGATTAAAGTTGAAGAAATGTTTAAGAACATAAAGAAGAAAGAAGTGAGAACACTCATCAAGATCAACAAAGACATACATTCAGAAATGATGATTGAGAAGATTGAATGATTCATAAAGAAGAATGAGCAGAAAAGATACGTTTTGCTGATGATACATGTAGTCAGCGCTGAGATGATGAACAAGCTGATTGATGAGAAAGTATATTATGAGATCAACATAAAGATCACACAGTTCTATGATTTAAGCTGCAGAGTGCATCAGTGTTTAAAGTGTTAAGAATATGATCATAAAATGTACAAATGCAAAAACAAGCAGAAATGCATTTACTGCACATTGAATCATTGTTTGAAGCATTGTTTTTACAAACAGACTTGAGACATGTGAAAATGTAAAGCATGTCAAGACATACACAGAATCTTTGACTCTCAATGTCATAAATGACAAGCTGAAAAAGAAAGAATAAAGAGAGTTACAAAGCACAGATCTCTATATCATATCATATAAGAACAGAAAGAACTCAAGACAGCAATGTCAAAAACATTCACACAAACATTTATCAATCTGAAATTGCTGATGAACAACAACTTGAAGAGAAAGCAGAGATGCTTAACAAATGAAAGTTATTTGCTCAGCACAATCATTACATCAGAAAACATTATACTGAATCACTTGATTAAGAAGTCAAGATCAAATAAATTGAAGTTAACATCAGTCATGTCGTTATTAATGTCATCTTTTGTTGAGAATCTTACAAGTGAAGCAAATGCTTCGCAGACACTCAAGAAAATACTAAACAGTCTGAAATGTGAACTTTAATGTCTCAGCAAAAGAAGCTTTAAATACTACAGTACAACGTTCACAAGTTCAGAAATAAGATGATGATAGCATTACTACATAAGAAAAAGATAAAGAACTATGACATTTTGATTTTTCAAGAACTCTGATGATTTGATGATATTTTCAGAGCATACTGCTCAGCAACTGTCAACTTCACACTGAAGAATAATGAAGATAAAATCTGTTTCTATATAAACAAAAGAATCAACAGTAACATTTGATATTCAATATGATACTTCAAAGATGTAAACACAATTACGTTACAAACATTAACAGACAATGCACAGATGACTGAGAAAGCTATACATATTCATGAAGCATACAATTCATCATTCAGAGATCATAAGATCATTCATGAAAAAGAAAATCTTTCAAACATTGAAAAAATGCTACATATGTTGAAAGAAAGCATTCTTGTAGAAGACTTCAATCTGCATCACTTCACATGAGAAGAATCATTTTATTCAAAACAACATTTATTGTTGAATGAGTTAATTAAAATGATCACAAACATTAATGCATCACTAACATTATTTTGAGACACAATTATGAGAAATTATCAAGAATCTCAAATGACAATAAATTTGATCTTCATGACAGATGATATTATGAATCAATTAATATAATGTGAAATTGACGAAGAAATGAAAAACTTCTCAGATCATCTATCGATATAAACAATTATAGATTTTAAAGTTTGCAAAAAGTCAGCGCGAAAATCACGTTGCAACTGAAAACAATGAATGAAGAGAAGTTTATTAATACTTTAAAAGAACAAATGTTAAAATCATTATTGAATCATGAAATGAAATGTTGATGCATAAATGAATACATTAAGCAACTGTTGAATGCACTGAAGAAGATCATTGAGATTTTCACTCTTTGAGCGAGATCACACAAAATGATCAAAGCAGAATGAATGAAGAAGTGTATGAAGATCATCAAGAGCATGCAATGAATGAGAAGAAGTTGTTGAATTATCAATGACTGAGCAGAGTACATTCAAGCATGTGACAAAAAGAGCAAAATCATCAGAAAACAGAAATGCAGTGAATATCAAGAGATCATGCAAAACATTGAACAATTCTCAAGAAAACTGTTTAAAACTGTGAAATGAGCAAGAAATGCAGTTGCAAACACACTGATTCAAGCGACAATTCTCTCTCTGATCAAGTCAGAATGCTTTGATATCATCACAACAGTGCAAAATAAAGCAAAGATGATGTTTCAGACTCACTTTTCATCATCTTCAGAGATTTTCATGCTGAACATAATAGACTTCAAGTACTTGTTCTTGATTGAAGATGATGTTTCATTGATACATCATAAGATTAAAAGAGTCATTTACAAAATGACATTTAACAAAACATTGAAACACACGAAATACATAAATAGAATAACGTGCAAACTTGTTGATGATGCATCAGAATAAATATGCTTTCTCTTTGAAAGATGTTTATAAAAGAGAATACAGTTAACTCAGTTTAAGAGCACAGTCACAATAATGATGTAAAAGTCAGACAAGAAAAACTACTTTAATGCAAAAATATATAAATTAATTGCATTACTAGACTGATTGCGTCAAGTTGAGTCATTGAGATCGAGTCGAGTTCTCGACTCGTCAAGACTTTTTTTATTTTTTATTTTTTTATTTCTTCATTAAGTGCATGCAGTCTATGACTATGACATTGTCTAGACGTTGTATGTATGCTAAGTTACATGTAACCTGATCAAAGTCGCTGCTTTATATCTTCTCGTTGATCAATCACATTGATAGTTTGCGCATACAAGCGCTCTTTCTCAACTCTCGTCATCGTACTTTCGTTTTTCTTTGTTCTTTCGCACTCTTCGCGTTCTACTCTTTCGTTTCTAATAGTCATTTTCTTGTCGCAATTCGAGTATTTTTCAAATACTCTAGTGTTGCAATTCTTTCAATTTTGATGATGAACAGTGTCAATATAGTGTCTGTGTTTTTGAGCTGAGCTTTTTCCTTAAGCTTTATCTGCTCTGCTCTATAATGCCTGCAGTTCAGCAGTAAATGCTTCGACGTTTGCCTCGCATTGCATATTTCATAGCATTTGTTCGAATTATTCTCTGATAATCTATGCAAATAGCTCTTGAAATAGTCATGTCTCATTTTCAGCTGAATAAAGGTTGAAAACGTTAGTCTATCGATTTTCCTCATCTCTTTTAGTGATTTATGACTTAGATTCACATTTGATATGTGCTTTTGATACTGATTTCCCTTCTTGATGCTGCTTTTTCAGACATTTAATCATTGTAATTTCGCTTTTTTGCAAATTTGCTTTTTGACGAAGCTTATGATGATTGCTTTCATGTTGTCAATAACTGATAATTCTTAAGCAACACTTTTGATCAATTAATCTGCTTTTTCGTTCTTAATAATGCTTTTGCGACTCAATATTTACTGTATGCGAATTTGACACTGATTCTGACGTAAATTGATCAAGTTTTGTCGTTTTTTTTATTTCTTCATTAAGTGCATGCAGTCTATGACTATGACACTATTTAGACGCTGTGTATATGCTAAATTACATGTAATCTAGTCAAAATCGCTGCAGTGTATCTTTTCATTGATCAATCACATCGATAGTTTGTGCAAACGAGCGCGTAAGCTGTCTATATAATCAAGTGATTATATAAACAACTCAAGATTGTGAAAGCTGATCACTTCGACGTGAGCTTTCGACTTGTCTGTATGATCATCAAGCTAAGCGAGCTAGATGAGCTTTGATCTATGTAGATGAAAGCTGATCACTTTGACGTGAGCTTTTGAGTTCACTGTATGATCATTCAGCTGAATGAACTAGATGAGTTTTGATTTATGTATTTGCAACGCACGTAGATCAATCAGAAAACCGAAAAAATCGATCGATTTACTGCGTTGCACAGATGTGTATGTGTGCAAAAGCTGAGTCGTGCCTTCGCAGTATGTGTGTGTGTGATGTATATGAGTTGCAGCGCATGCGCAAAGACGTTGCTGTCGTTCTGTGTATATAAGCAAAGACTGTGTCATGTCTTTGCAATGTATGTGATTGCGACGCATGTAAATCGTTCAGAAAATCGAAACTGATCAATTTACTGCATCACACAGATGTGTATGTGCGCAAAAGCTGAGTCGTGCCTTCACAGTATATGTGTATATGTTGTATATGAGCTCAACGTGTGAATAAAGCGCTGTTACTGCTTTGTATGTGATTGCGCTGCATGTAAATCGGCCTGAAAATGCGAAAAATTGATCAATTTACTGCATCACGTCTGTCTTTATGTGCGCAAAAGCTGAGTCGTGCCTTCGCAGTATGTATATGTATGTCGTATATGAGTTGCAGCATGTATGCAAAGACTTTGCTGTTCTTCTGTGTATATGCAAGCTTCAACGCGTTGATGACTGCGTTGTTATTGCCTCGCTTTTCAACTGTGTGTGAGCTCAACGCATGAGTAAAGCGCTGTTACTGCTCTGTCAATGTTGATGAGATTATTCAGCTTTTCTGACAAGCATAGCTTGCAGAAGATTCGTAGTCAGCATCTTGTACAAATAAATCTTGTTGTCGACTCAAGTTTTGTCATATATCATTGAATAACTTTGCATTGACGTTGCTTTTTGCATTTAGTCTTTGCAAAGTCATTTAACTGTTCATGTACACTCAAATTTCGCTGTTTTTGAGTGCTTTTTTGCTGCATATTGCGATTGCATCGCTAATAACTTGCAGTTTCGCTTTCGTTGTGATTATTTTGTCAGAAATGCTTGTCACTTTGCTGTATCTGACGAGTTCATGCGTGAATATCACTGTCGTTTCAGTTTCAGTTTCTGTCTCTGCTATCTTTTTTCGAATTTGTGATGCATCGATATATCTCACTATGTTTTTCGCCTTTTTGATAATTCTTTCTAATTTTCTGTAGTGTATATTGATCGTTTCGCAAGTTTCGCTTTTTGCAAATTTGATTTGAATTTTTGCTAAATGCTTGATTTCTTGACCTCATGATTTCTTGAAGTGAGAAATTTCAATTTCTTTTCTTGAATTCAGTGTTTTTTGCACTTTGTTCAATATTCAATATATCTGCATGAGTCTGTCTTTGCACTTCTTGACTTTTCAAGATAAATTCATCTTCATCTCGTTTCAGTTCAGATATTTCAATGCATTCAGATCTAGATTCAATTTGATAAAGTATTAAGATGAGTACAAAATAAATGTTCTTTTTCTGATACAATGTTTTTTCAATAACTTAACTATTTAAATTGCATAGTTCTTGCACTTTTGATCTAATTGCATCTTCATTGACGAAATTTCAACTTTTATTTGCATAGCATCTATTGATGATGTTTGAAATGCATTCAGAATTTTTCATAATGCAGCGTTTTGCAGTTTGCGAAATTTGACTAAGTGACTTTTTTGATTATTTCATCATATTTCAACGTCATAATCGCTAATAGACGTGATGTATATCAGATATAACTGCTTTTCTGATTTGACATTTAATTCTCATTTGCTATTCATTAATCTAAACAATGAGTGTAGCGTTCTTGTGACTGTCATGATTTTCGTTTGCACATGAACTTTGAAGTTAAGCTTTCAATTCAGTCAGACTTCTAGTCATCATATGCATGTATTTGATTTTATGATCATGTTATTGAGTAGAATAATCATTTGATTGAGTGTTGTCTTGTGACTTTCAAAGTGTATCAATTCAGATTTCGAGTCATTGAATTGCACTGCGTTGTTCTTAGCTCATGTGAAAGCGATTTTTGCTGCGTTTTTCAGCATTTTCACATTCTTGTTAATATTTCTTTCTTTAATGTAAAGCATCATGTCGTCAATATAGCTGAATGATTGTAAATTTTCGAATTTTGCGCGAATCTTTGAAAACAAGTATTGAATATAAATTAGAAATAAAATGAGCGAGATAAATGAGTCTTGTGATATTTCTGTGCTTATTTTCTTTGATTTCTGACGTTCATCGTCAAATGCTAAGTCAATAACTCGATTTTGTAAGAAACATTTTACTCAGTTGATTAAATTGATCAATATTTTCAATTTAATCAATATTTTGATCAGCTGTTTCAACACAACATGATCAAAGACTTCTTTAACATCTAGAAGTAAACAGATAAGTGTGTTTTCTCAACTTTTTATCATTTGCGCATCATGTACTAAATTTAGTACTGTATTTATAGCTGATCTTTGTTTTCTGTCTTTTATTTGATCAAAATTCAGCAGCTTATCATTAATTTCAGCTGTGTAAGACAGTTGCATTGCTATTATTTTTTCTGCTACTTGATCTAAACAGTTTAGCAGTGTAATAATTTTGTATGTCTTTGAAATTAAATAATTCAACTTGTCTGATTTTTTTAGAATAATTTTCGTGCCTTCGCGTCATATCTTTGAATGATAGTTGTTTTCAATTAAATCTGAGTACACTAAATTGAAGATTTTCAATATAGTTTTGTACACTCACTGTATGATTACGAATGATATATCATCTGATTCAAATGCTTTTCTGAGTGCTGAAAAGTTAATAACGTGCTTGATTTCTGTCATGATATCAGATCATCAACTTGATTTAAAACATAAATCATCAATGTTTTAAATAATCTCAATTCATTGAATCTGTTTCGCAGTTCAATGAATCAAGTCATCAATCTAGTCATCATCATCTTAATCTAGTTTCAGTAATTCTGTTTCAATCATCTCAGTTGTGTGCGTGAATCTTTGCAATCTTAAGTCATAAAACTACTGTCTAGTCTTAATTCTGCTCAATTCATGTATATAAAAGTTGAGCTCTCATTCTTTTCTTTCACTCTTTGTCTTTCATCTTATACATTATCTGATGTATTGTTTTGTATTTAAATTTTATCAAAGTAATAATAATATCAGTCTTTTATACTGATAGTATCTTTAGTCTAGCTTAGTCTTTGACATTATGAAAGATTTATTCTTTCTGCAACGTTTTCATACATTGAAATCTCGTCTAGTTATTCTTTCGCTCAAATGAAGTCATCTCACAATTTCTTGATTGACAATGAGCGTGCTGTCAAACAGTTCACTCAAAGTATGATTGAAAATTCACTCGAGATCTTTTGCATAATGCAAGAGCTTCAAAATCAAGTTTGACAACATGATGTTATCATTTTGTTCTTGTTCATCATTCTCAGTTCTTCAGTTTATATAGAATTGAATTCTCAGTTTCTTGCAATGATAGCTCAGATCATTGCACAAATCTTGAACAATCAATCTTCTTTTGTCATTCATCTTTCTGCGAATTCTGTTACTGTTCTCATCACTTCTAGATTTGAGAAACTTCTTAACATATTTAAATATGAAAGAAACAAAGATCAATTGAATGCATGAAAGCAGAGTCTGATACAACGCATGAACATGAATGACAATCATTATTTCTTTCATCAAGTCAAGATCATTTATGTCGAGTCACGACTCATCATAGATAAGAAGACTCACAATCTAATGAGTCAATATTGAGTTAATGATTTTTGTATCATTTTCATCTTCACAGATTAACAACATAAGTTGCATCATTGCTGTGACAACTCTTTCAAGACAGAAGATGCTCATTTATATCTTCACGAAACTCTGAAGCAAGACATGAATAGCTTTGTTGACTACTACAATCTCTTTTATCAAAAGAAAGAACATTCTTTAATGAAAGATTTCTCATTGATTGACTGTCTGAAATGCAATATCAATTATTTCACTCAAGTTGTTGTCTTTTTCTGACGAAATCTCAATGAAACTTGATTATTCATTTTTCATCAATGAATTCAAGCATTCTCTGACATCAATAAAGAGCTTCAGCAGCTTAAGCATCGTTAATCTCGCTTCATCTTCATCATTATTTCATTTGTCAAAGTCAAGAATGTCTCTGCATCAACTAGTAATTCTTTGAGTTCAAAGATTATCATTTTTGTGACTGTCATTTCAACAGTATCTTCGTTTCTTTCTCTTTTATCTTTCAATGAGTCAATGAATCTAAGCTTTGTTATTATCATCATTTAAGATAAAACTCTGATCGTTTCTGAGATCAAGAAAATCTGCAACAAGTAAAAGTTGTACTACTATTGCAAGTTGCAACATTTAAGCAAAATCACTAAAGAATGCTCAAATAAAAAACTCTTCACTCTGCATATCATGAATGTCTATGACAATGATGTCATCAGTATAGATGAAGAAGTCTCACTGTTCATGAGAAAAGTTTAGTTTCTGAGCTAAGTCACACTCAGAAATTTGTATACATATCATCTTGTCTACTAGTCTCAATCTTTTCACTCTCACTTCAATTATATAAAAAGTTTTCTGCTAAATCTGTCTTGAAACTCTTTGAATTCAATTCAACATTCAAAGATAGTTACATGATAATATTCTGTATTCTACGTCAAGCTTAATCTAAAGTTTTCACTCTCGCTCTGATTGATAATGAAGTCTTTGCTTATGTCTTTATGAATAAATTCTTCATGCAACAACATCATCTTTTCTTGCATCAATTAACTCACTCTTGCAGACTTCAAGAATTTGATGATCAAGTCACTTTAATTGATGATATTATTCATGTTGTTGAAATCACAATGATTCTTGATGAATACATCAAGAAACTATTCTTTTATGTTACTGAATTAAGTCAATATCTCATCATCATGAGTTTATCATGACTTCATCATTACGTCATTGATGTTAATTTTGAACACAATATTCTCATCTTGTCTTTCTTCTTCTGTCTTAATCATTATTGCTCATTTCTCGTCAAGATCTATGATTTTAATCAATAAGAAGAAAATTTCTCATTTGAAGTTAACAAAGTAGCTTTCTCTCAGTCTCACTCTTAATTCACTCACAAGAAGCAACTCAGTTCATGAATCATTCACAAGAAGCAATTCAGTCTACAGATTGCTCACAAGAAGCAATTCAGCACTCAATTTACTTGTAAGAAGCAATTTAGTTTTTCATTCATTTAAAAGAAGTAACTTAGTTTTCAGTTTACTTGCAAGAAGTAATCTAGTTTTTCATTCACTTGAAAGAAGTAACTCAGTTTTCAGTTCGCTTGCAAGAAGCAATCTAGTTTCTCATTCACTTGAAAGAAGCAACTCAGTTTTCAGTTCATTCACAAGAAACAATTCAGTTCTCAATTTGCTTGCAAGAAGCAATTCAGTTTCTCATCTGCTCACAAGAAGTAATATAACTTCTTGTTCATTTGAAAGAAGTAACTCAGTTTTCAGTTTGCTTGCAAGAAGCAATCTAGTCTCTCATTCACTTGAAAGAAGTAACTCAGTTTTCAGTTTGCTTGCAAAAAGCAATCTAGTTTCTCATTCATTTGAAAGAAGCAACTCAGTTTTCAGTTCATTTACAAGAAGCAATTCAGTTCTCAATTTGCTTGCAAGAAGCAATTCAGTTTCTCATTTGCTCACAAGAAGTAATATAACTTCTCATTCACTCATGAGAAGTTAACTAATATTCAGCTTGTTCATAAGAAACAAATCTTGTTCAGTCTTGTTTTTCATTTGAAACAAGAAGCTTTTAGTTGTATTTCTTAAGTCATTCAAAAAAATTACTCATCAAAAATCAAGTGTTGAAATTCTTTCTTCTTTAAAACTTCTGTTGTTCTTCAAGCAGATCAATTTGATCAATCTTTTATATAACTTGACATAGTTAAGTTGAGAGCTTAAAGCTTTAATCATGCTGCTCATGTCAAAGACATTGAAGTGTTTAGCATCATTTTAAAGAAAATCAATGTTTTCTTGAATCTTGAGTTAATCTCATCTTCTAGTTCAGATTCTGATGAGTTAAAATTGCATCATGCAACTTTAACTGTTCATTCAAAAAACAGTTCAACTCTTGCTCAGTTTTCATCTCGTTCTCAAGACAGTACATATGATAAGAATCATTGTCTGAATCTTCATTAAATGAAAAAGAAATTTCATTTGACTGCATTCATGATACAAGAAGATCTTGAAGTTTATTAATAAAGTAAGAACGTCGATTCAGTCACAATTTTATCATTCAGATATTTTGAGTTTCTAAACATTTTCTTCAAGAAGAACATCAATATCTTGTCTTTGCATCAAACTCATGATCATGTCATACATTTTAAAGAAGATGCTCAATTCTCAGTTTTTGCTTTGTACAACATGAGTCATGATATAATTCTAGAACTTCATCATTATTTGAATGAAAATCTGAGCAAAGATTTCATTCAAGTCAGTTGCTCTCAAATGATCATCTTTATTCTCTTCATCAAGAAACTTAAAGAAGAACTTTGCTTCTGCGTGAACTATTGAGATCTGAACGCTATCATGATCAAGAATCAATATTCTCTGTCTTTGATCTCAGAAACGCTGAATCATTTAAGTTGAGCTAAAATATTTATTAAGCTGAATATCATCTTTGCATTCAATCAACTTCAAATCAAAGAAAAAAATGAAGTTTTTATCATCTTTTGCACTCGATTTGAATTATTCAAGTATTTAGTCATGCTTTTCAATTTATGTAATGAGTTTGTCTTGTTTCAGAAATATATCAACAATACTCTTTACAAACATTTAAATAAGTTTTATACAGTTTATTTGAATGACATCTTGATTTATTTCAACAATGAACTCAAGTGTTATAAGTCTGCATAGAGCGAATCATATGAGTGTATTCTAACTAGAAGTTCAAAGCTGAAGAAGAAAGAAGATGCAACACGTCGTGAGTTTTACTTACGAAGACACGCTAGGTCGCTAGCGTGTCAACATCAGCTCTATACTAGTCTATGATAGTTTGACATGATCTATGTTAGGTTAACTTGAAGTGCATGATTGCAACATTACTTCTCTTCTTCATTTAGCAATGTTCTCATTGCTGCAGTTCAGTCAATCTTTCTTGAGTCAATTTCTATCTTGACTTGTTTAAATAACGTTCATGAAAGTCATTAATGACTTTCAAGCAATCTTTGAATTCACTTTCATCAACGTTGTATCAATGTAGATCAACGTTGTATTCTTTTCAATTGACATGATATTGTAGTCATTTGCCTCGTTCATAGTGCCTGAAGTTCAATATGTTCTTCACTTTTCATTCATCTTCATCTTCAACCACTATAAAATCAGACAACTCATTTCGTTATTCTTTTAAAGCGTCTTTCAAATCTAGTTGCAGCAAATTTGACGCAAACTTTGAATGAATCTTCATAGTCAACGACAATTTCAGTTGATATGCATGTTTGATCTCGATCAGAATCTTGAAAAGTTCTAGCATCTTATCGTTTAGCTTCTTTGATGATCATGAGATTGTTATGTTTCTAGAATTCAGAAACATCATGTCATTTACCTTGTAAATCATTTTCTTTTAATGCTTGTCAATCTGTTTCTTCATTGTGACTCTGACTTTTGCTAAGACTTGCTTAATCAATGCTAGTGATCATTTCATGTGTTTGAATATATTCTCTGCTTTGTCTGCTTCGATTTTAGCTTGAGTGATCTCATATTCGATTAAATTCGAATCGAAGTTTATATGAGAGTGAAAGTTCTTATTCAGAAAGAACGTTGACTGTTCAATTGACGACAAAATAGCATTGTTATTGACGAATTCAATCATAGATAATCAGGCGAATCAATCATCTTGCATATATGAGCAATAACTTCGTAAATATCATTTTACATTCTGATTTGCTCTTTCTGTTTGATCATCAATCTGCGAATGATAGTCTGTGAATAGTTTCATCTTGATGTCAAGTCTCAAACATAGAGACTTTCAGACAATTGATATGAATTGTGAATCACGATTGAACATTATTGATCTTGATAGTTCATGAGTTCTGAAGACTCATATTAACAGTAGCTTGACTGTTTATTCTGCGAAGGTTTCTTCGTCATCTGATCAACATGATATATAATGTCATTTCTTAAACAATTGATCTATGACTGTCAGAATCGCGTTGTTTTCATCACTTTCTGATAGATCAATAATGAAGTCTAATGATATGTTCTGTCATCACTGTTCAAGTATGAGCAATGACTTCAGCAGTTCATTGATTCAATCTCTCGATGCTTTTGATCTACAACAAACGTAACAGTTTCAAATGTAATGCTTGATCGTCGTTCTCATTTTCAACCAGCAATATGATTGTCTCAGCAAGTTCAATGTTTGATTCATGTCAGAGTGATCACTGATCAAAAGATCATATGCTTCTTTTATCAATCAGATAATCATTGACTGAGAAATTCATAGTTTATCATCTTTTCAGAGTACTTCATCAAGTACTTTGCAATTGTCTAGATCAATATCTTGACAAGTTTTTCTGTTTTGTTTCATGACTATTCAAATATTGAAGCACAGTTGATTCGTTCAATTTCCGACTATAATTTGATTCTGAATAGAAATCATCTCTTTGATTGAATTTTTGTTAACGTTTGATTCTTGTTTCAAATCTGAGTCAGATCTTGATCAGCTTTCTGACCATCTTCTTGATCAGCTTCTATTGACTGCAGCTCAAATTTGTCTTTCGACAATAGCATCTGATGCTGATATAGCTTTCAATCATTGTTTGCTTCAACTGACTTAACGTCTGACATTCTGATCAGCGCGTCGACTTTCAGATTCTGTTTTCTCGACTGATATATGATTTTGAAGTTATATTCAGATAACTTCTCAGCTCATTTAGCTTTTCGTTGAATCAGTTCTTTGATGATCATGAAGTACTTCAAATTCAGGTGATTGATGAAGATTTTGATTGAAATATTCGTATATTTCAATTTGAAGCATCAATGTTTCAAACAGCAAATAATGATCAGCAGTTCTTTGTCATAAATCTCGTAGTTGCATTCTGCAAGAATCATGTTCTTGCTATAAAAGATCACTGAATGTAGAATGTCTTCATCATCATACTGAGACAATACTTCGTCGTTCACATAGTTTGAGAAGTTCGTTTTCAGAATAGCTTTTCTGATTGAGTTGAAATGCTTCAGAACAAAGACTGTCATCATCTGTTGCTTTAGTTCTTCAAAGATCATCTGACAGATCTCTGTTCATTCAAAAAGATGATCTTTTTGAATCAACTTTATCATGAGTCGAATGATCTTTAAGAAGTTCTTTATGAATCGTTGATAGAAATTGCAGAAGTCAATGAAGATCTGCACATGAGTCAACAATCGCAACACTTCTCAGCTTCGAATCACATCTACTTTTTGAAAGTTCATTCGTAGATCATTGATGAATATCAGTAGTTTAAGAAACGAGATTTCCGAAATCTTGAATTTGCACTTGTCAATGTCTATCTGCAAGTCGACTTCGCGACGCTTGTTTAGCACTTCTTTCACATGAGTTCTATGTTTCTTCAAGATCTTACTGTAGATAAGAATATTATTCAAATATGTTTGACAGAATTTATGCAGACATTCAAACAATACATCGTTGATATAGTGCTGAAAGAACGCAGATTCATTGATCAATTCAAAGAGCATTATTTTATACTTGTAAACGTTGAAGAAAGTAACAAAAGTAGTTAAATTCTCGCTTTCTGAACTCATTTGCAGTTTATTAAACGCAGCAATAATGTTGAGTTGAGTCAGATACTTACTGCCTTGAATTCGAGCTAGTACTTTGTTTATCAAGAGTATTGAATAACGATTTCTTTTGATCAGAGCATTCAGTTTTCAATAGTCTACGCAAAAGCAAAGACTATCATCTTTCTTTTCGACAAATAGTATTGATGAAGTGAAGAAAGCTTTGCTGAATGTAATAAACTTCTTCTTCAAGTTCTCTTTTAGATACTTCTTAATCTTCTGCAACTTGTGACTCGACATGAAATACAATCAACTTCTAGAAGATTGATTCTCACCTTCTAATTCAATCTTATGATTGTATGATTCATGCAAGAGCAACTGCGTTGTCTTTTCTCTATCAAAAACATTCAGAAAGTCGTGATAAACTATCAAAAGCTTCTTCTTCAGTTCATTTAATGACATGACAGAGATCATTTCATTCAGTTTCGCGAAATCTTCGACTGAACTAAGCACTTTGTTAATTTCACTAATGATTAAGAAGAAGATCTTGATCTTCTTATTCTTGACTAAAGTTTGATATGCAGCGACTTCAATCATAACAATATTAACGAGTTTCTTTTTCTCAGTTGACTGAAAGAAACGAAGTTGATTGAGATCAACTTAAGTGCTTTGCTTTGCTATGAGAACAGGTTCAATGAATCAGACAAATTCAATGAATCTATTCACTGATTTCTGATTCGAAAGTCTCTTCAAGATGATCATTGATGTAACAATTGAATTCAAGTTCTTTTGTTTCATTTTGCAGATTTCGTTTAACTCAGACCTGTGAAATGCTGATTGACTGCTTGCTTTCAAAACAACAAATTTCAATGTTTGAATCTTCAATGATGATATTAATCAATCATTTGCAGAATTTATCAAAATTTGATTTCTTTTCAATCAAAGATTTTCAATGATTATCTTGTGCTGATCTAGACAAGTTATCAATAAAGACATCATTTCATTCTTGTGTTCTTGAATCATGATTGATGTATACAAAGCATGTGTAATCAACTTTTGATCAAAGATTTCATCATATGATTGAATCAACTTTGATTTTAACAGCGATATTGATTGAATATCAAAGCATTCACATAGCTCTGACATCAAAGATTCATTGATGAAAGTCATGTCAATGACTTCAGTATTTATCAGAGCAAAAGATCTGAATATCTTTTCTAAACTACTTAAGATGACGTCAACAGTGAACGACTTGAAATCAAATGAATCATCAAACATGCTGATGAAACAGAATATGAGTATATCGTTCTCAGTCACTACTTTGACGAAAGCAGATCATTTTTCAAATTCGCAGCGATTTCATGCACTTAAGTCGTCTTGAAACAATCATATGCTCTATGTTTTGACTTCTTGCATTTGAAGCAGAGTTCTTTCTTAAACAACTCTTTCTGAATAAAATCGAGATTCAATCTTCTGAGTTTCTTTCACGCAGAAATCAATGACGTAGATTGAGCAGATAAAGTGCTAGTGACAGAGCGAGCAGCTGAGATCGCTGAGACTTTGATGATCAATCAAGCGTTCAATTCAGTCAATCTAACATTGACTTGCATGCAGATGTTGACAAACTCATTCAAATTCGTGATTCATTCATTGAGCATTGCTCATTGAAGATCTGAGCTGATCTTATGCTGAAGATCATCTAGTAGAATCTCGTTATTGTACTCTAGTTCTGCGCTGAATCTTTGAAATTTCATTCAAAATTCATGAAAGAAGATCTTGTTCTGATACAGCTTCAAGTACTGTTGTTGAGTCATGTGATGATGATTGAGATCATTGTACATTTTATTAATGATTGATAGTACTTCTTCAACTTCTAGAAATGAGTTCAAGAAGATATCTTGCATGCGAGAAGCTATGTGCATGATCACAGCTTCACTGACTTGACTTTCAATGTAGATAATCTTCAACTCTTTGATAGAAAAGTGATTCTTGTTTGCCTTCAGCTTATTTTGCATTCGCGATAGTCAATTGTTTACATTCTGCAACGAATCTTCAAACAGTGAAGAATTCAATAATTTAATCAATTTCAAGAAACAATCTTCAGAAATTGAAGTGCTTTGTCGACTTGATGCAGTTTCTAAATGATGTATAATTACGTTCTTGTTTCTCATCTCTTTCTGCAGACGCGTCTGCGCAGCTTTCAACATGATGTTTATCTTGTTGACATCTTCTAACATCTAAATCATGTCATTGTGAATCTTGATTTCGATGTCGTGCTGTTGACATATGTACTTGATAAAGACAACAATGTTGTCTGCTTCATGAGCGCTTATTCAAGCATTCAGTTCAGTGCTGATGCTGATCTTGATCATTTCGTGATCAAAAAGCAATGCATTCGTGTTCTCTTCTTCTGTATCTGATGATGCATTCATGTCTTCTTCTTTTGATGCTGTTCAATTCTGTGATAGAAGTGATTCTCTTCTAACATTTTAAAAGTCATAACGAGCAATGCTCACTGATTCTGATTCTGTGCTTCTAGTCATGATATGAATAGAAAATTGCTGATCGAGATTTCAATGTTACTCTATTGAACTTTCTGAGTTCGAGCAACGACTAGTACTTTATCAAACTTTCTGAGTTCAAGTACTGCTGAAATTTCTGGTTTCTGATGACGAGCTCAATAAAGAGTTAGTCAAGAGCAACGCGTTCATGTTCTTTGATTCTAATTCTACCGAAATTTCTGGTTTCGAATCAAGATTCTTCTTTAGAAATTTCTGATTTCTATCAAGCTTTCTGAGCTTGAGTTCTGATTCTGCTGTCAAAATTTCTGGTTTCGACTTTTGGTTTGAGTTGTGTAGCTTGTTTTTATATTGTTTACACGTTGATAGCAAGATTAATGAGCTTTGAACTAATGTTATGAGTCTGCATAGAGCGAATTATATGAGTGTATTCTAACTAGAAGTTCAAAGCTGAAGAAGAAAGAAGATGCAACACGTCGTGAGTTTTACTCACGAAGGCACGCTAGGTCGCTAGCGTGTCAACATCAGCTCTATACTAGTCTATAATAGTCTGGCATGATCTATGTTAGACTAACTCGAAGTGCACGATCGCAACATCAAGCACAAGATTCATGTCAAGCTTATTCTGCGAAAGCTGCAAGAAGCAGATCTTCAGATGAATATAATCAAATGCAAGTTTCACGTCACTTAAGTCTTGTATCTAGAATTGATAATCATTATCAAAAAAATTAAGATGAATTCTTCTAAGATAAACATCATTGTCAACTGATTCATCTTGATTAACGTTAAAAATGTTTAAAGTTTTCTAAATTTCACGAACTTTTATAGAAGATTCATCTATGACTATAGTAGAATAACTATCTCACTCACTCGTCTCATCAGAAAAGATGTACTCTTTGTCTGATTTCAGAAATATTAGATTGCATTCAACATTCTTAAGAAAGTCTTCACTTTCAAGATTATTCTTTATTACTATAATTCAAATCACAAGATTGTGATAGAAATTAATGCTTCAAACTATGTGTTTAAAGACATTCTCTTTCAGTACAATGAGAATGAGATTCTTCATTCAGTCGCTTACTTTTTGAAGAAGCATAACTCAGCTGAGTGTAACTACGAAATTTACGATAAAGAACTTATGATCATTGTTTGCGCTTTCGAGAAATGATGATCAAAGCTTAAAGACTTTATTTATTTTGTCAAGATGATCATGAATCACAAAAATCTTGAGTATTTCATGTGAATTAAGCAGTTGAGTTATCATCAAGCTCATTGAAGTGAATTTCTGCTCAGATTCAACTATCACATCACTTATCATTTCAACAAGATCAATGATAAGTTGAATGCTTTGACACGTTGCTCAGAAAATCTTTTTAAAGAGAGAAATACATTCAATTCTCAACATTAATATCAACATTAAACAATTCTGAAAACTCATGTTTTAAATCTTAATATTGTTAAGAATCTCATTTTTGACATCTTCAACATCAAAGTCATGAAGCTTCAGTCATAAATCATCACTTTAGATTCAGTTCAGTTACATCTGTTCTCAATTATCTTAGCACTTTTGCAAATTCTAGTTTTCATGAATCTAAAAATCGAAGAATTCAACGTTGAAGATGTTAAATCTCAGCTAAATCAAGACATTCTGAATCTTGATAAAGATTTTGCTGACACTCTCACTCAGACATTGTGAAAGCAAATTGAAATCAATGACAAATTCGCAGTTCAAATAATTGAAGTGCTTTGCAATAAAGCACGACATCACAACAAGATCTCTTTAGTTGAGTGTGAAGAACATGAGAATCATCTGTACTTTCAAGAAAGAAAGTACATACTCAATTCAGATAAACTACGTCTTCATATCATTCAGCTCGCTCATGATAGTATCATCAATGATTATTCAGAAAGAGCAAAAAGCTATGAACTGATCAGTCAAGTTTATTGATGATCAAACATTTATAAGTATGTTCAATGCTTCATATAAAACTGTCACATGTGCACACGTTTCAAGCTCTTTAGACAATGAACTCAAGAATGATTGTATTCTCTTTTAATTCTTAAACGTCGTTGATGTGATATCTTCATGAACTATGTAGATTTTTTATCGCTCAGTATTTTCATAAATATCACATATAAATATGTTTTAGTCTTCATTAATCATTTTATCAAAATGAGACATTTAGTTCTCATCACTTCTATGAAAGTTGAAGAAGTTATCAACTGCTTTTATGCTTATGTTTGAAAACATCATGATTTACTTGAGTTCTTCATGTCTGATCAAGACACACAATTCATCTTTGATGTTTGAAAGCATATGTGTAAAATGCTAAACATAAATGCTAAGTTATCAATGATGTATCACTTTGAGATCAATGATCAAATCAAGAGAATCAATGCTATCATGAAGCATTATCTTTGAATCTTCGTCAACTACATGCAGAATGATAGAGCTAAGTGACTTTCTGAAGTTGAATTCATCATCAATAACACATCATCATTAATCACTTTAACATCATTCTTCTTGATTAATTTAAGTCAGAACTCATGTTTAGACTTTAAGTTTTCTGAATCTTTACTTGAGAATCTTATGTTTTAAGCTTGAAACAAGTTAATCAATGTCAAAGAGTTCATTAAGAAAATGAAGAAACTAACTGAGCACTTACGTGATGAGATGCTTATAGTTCAGATCATTTATGAATTCAATGTCAATCTTTCTTGTTGTTCTTGTTCTAGATACTTCATCAAAGATGAAGTTTGATTGAATGCTTGCAATTTCAGCATCGCTCATCTTGCTGTTAAGTTAAATAATTGTAATGTTAATCTTTTCAAGATCAAGTGTATCTTCAAGAATAATTCTTTGATCATCAAGTTAAATCTTTCAACATTCATGAAAATTCATTCAATCTTTCATGTCATTCTTTTGAATTATATTGCAAGTGATTTTCTTTCAAATCAACATCAAAAATCTTAAGAACTTGTTATCATCAAGAATGATGAAAGATTCTGATATGTAAACAGCATACTAAACTTCAAGCATGATAAACATTATAATTCATTTCTGCTCAAGTATTACATTGATTGAGAAAATCACTTTTCTACTTGAGAGTCTTTTCATCTTCTGAATAATTGTGAGCAAATGCTTGATGAATATCATCTCATTAATTTTATTGTCGAAGAATCACATGTACTGTCATGTGTAATATCTTAATATCAATGTCAAGAACTTTAAGTTCAATCTTCATCATTTCAACTTAGCTCAAATCTGACTCAGATCTTGTTTAAATCTAATTCAAACATCTTGTTTAAATCTGATTCAGATGTGACTCAGATGTATTTTAGTCTTGTCTGTGCATCATCACATTAAACTGCATTTCGTCTCTTTCTTGCTCAGATCTGACTCAGACATCTCATTTAAATTTGATTCAGATGTAACTCAGATGTATTTCAATTTTGCTGTGCATCATCATATTAAAATGCATCTCATCTCATCTTGCTTAAATTTGACTCAGATGTAACTTAAATTTATTTCAGTTTCATCTGTGCTTCATCACATTAAAATGCATTTATATTAATTCTCATCTCATTTGAATCTTTGTCTTTAATTCTTTCTCATTTTATCTTGTTTCTTCTCATCATCTTGCAGAAGCTCAATCTTGAAAAAAAGAGTTACTGTCATGATGTCAAATCATCAACTCAATTTAAAACATAAATTGTTAATGTTTTAAATAATCTCAATTCATTGAATCTGTTTTACAGTTCAATGAATCAAGTCATTAATTTAATCATCATCATTTTAATCTAGTTTCAGCAATTCTGTTTCAATTATCTCAGTCATATGCATGAATCTTTGCAATCTTAAGTCATAAAACTACTGTCTAGTCTTGATTCTGCTCAATTAATGTATATAAAAGTTGAGCTTTCATTCTTTTCTTTCACTTTTTATCTTTCATCTTGTACATTATCTGATGTATTATTTTGTATCTAAATTCTATTAAAGTAATAATAATATCAGTCTTTTATACTGATAGTATCTTTAGTTTAGCTCAGTCTTTGACAATTTTTCCTTCAATAACTCTTGATCATTGTATACTTTCATTCAATAGTAATTCTTCATTGATTTGAATTTTCAAAGATAATGAGTACATTACTTTCAGAAATGTCTTGCACTTTTCATTAAATTCAATCTTCAATTCTTTTTGCAAGTTTTGTATTAAGAATAGCTTTTCAATTAAATATGATTTAGTGAACTTGTATGTCTGAAACACTTCTTTCTCTTCAACATTGTTTAAAAAATTGATTCAGAATTGATTTTTGATCAGCTTTATTGCATCATGATACAAATTTCGCATTTGCACTATCTTTGCTCATGCATCATCATTTTTGCATCTTTTTCAAATTCGCTTTTTTAACAACAACGTCTTTTGCATTTCAATGAGCTCATTGTTTCATCAGAGTTTTAATTTTACGCATATTCATTGTTTAAATATAAATAATTTCACTGTATTCTTGATGCATTCAGTCAAATAAATGACTTTTACTTCTAAACTTGTGATTTTTTGCATCTTGATAATTATTTTGTCTTTCGTCTTTTTTGAATGTCTTTGCAACGTGATGCAGAGTCTGATTCTGTAATGTTTCAAGTCTGCGTTCTTTGTCTGACAGTTCTTTCTCTTTTTCTCGCTGATGTCAGACTGATGCTTCGAATGCAATTTCTGATCTTATCACTGCTGAGTATATCTGTCTTGCTTTTGTGAAGATTGCTTCTCATGTGAAGACTTCAAGTCAACTAAGTGCTAGCATTTATGTGACGTGATTCGCTTCAATTTGACGAAGATGCGCGTCTTATTGCAATTTCATGTTCAGTTGTACTTTCAGAACTTGCATGTCTGATTTCAACTTGATAACTGAGCTTTCTATTTGTATGCTAGTCATCATGTCAAATCTTTTTGATTTTCTGATGAAGTGCATAAATTCATACTTTTCTGATGCGAATGTTGCATCATGAGTGCAAGCTCATTTCGCACAGACGTTATGCACTTTGCTCAGTGTTCTGCAGATTTCTTCAATGAATTTATCGTATGCTAGAATGTTAATGTCATTTACAAAGTCGAGCACTTCAATCTTAATTCTCAATGCTTTGCACTTCTTAATCAGACTTGCGTTGAAGAATAGAAAGAGAATCGATGAAATGAGAAATTTCTGCGATATGTCTGCGTTTATCTCGCGCATATTACTCATTTACTCATTGAATCTCAGTGATGTTTCTTGATTCTTAAGAAAGCTGCGTGTTCATTCAACTATGTAGTCTGAAGTTCTTTTCATTTTCAGAGTATGCAGAAGTCTGATGTGCAAGACTTGATTGAACGCTTCAATGATGTCTAAACTTAGCATGAACACTACGTATTTAATTTCACAGTCTCATACTATGTGAATCTGATCTACTAGTAGATCTAATGTCGAGATCATGAATTGCTTGCATCTCACTTTCATTTGAGCATCAGGTAACATATGATGAGTTTCAGCTATATTGCTCAGTCTCTTAGTCATGATTGACTTCAGAGCTTTGCTCATGATATCAAGCAGAGCAATGAGTCAATATGTCTTTGAATCAGTATAATCGCTCTTCTTTGATTTGCGTAGTACTATCATTTGAGCTTTTTTGAACTGCTTCGAATGATATCTGTGTATTACATATGCATTGAATAAACTCATCAATATTGAGATCAGTTCTGCAAGATTTGTCTACAACGCTCTGTTCAGAATGTCTGAAATGTCTGATGCTTTGTCTGCTTTTACTCTTTTGATTGTCTATCTTACTTCATCTTCTGAAATGCGTAAGTCAGATGACATTGTCAGAGATATAAATGAGTTTGCGATGTTGTTGACATCTGATTGAAAGAATGAGAGAAAGAATTTTTCTCGCAATATCTCGATTTTTTTCTCGAACGTTGTTATCATTTGATCAGTGTCACTTCGCTTCAATGACGAAAACTGAGAAAGTTTTTTAGATAGCTGACTTTCGATTCTGACTCATTTTGCGAAGCATCATATCGACTTGAGTACATCGCTCAGCTCATGCATTTGTGATCTAAAATGTGCGCGCTTCGCTTGTTGAATGATCTTGTTTTTATGATCATTGTGTTTCAGATATTCATTTCATGCATCTAGTGTACTCTGTGTTTTTCATACAATTCACAATCGTCTTGATTTCGTTACTATCTCTGAGCAGTTTGAATTTCAGAAGTTCTTTGCTTGACTTGATGACTTTGTTAAGAAGATAGATTTCTCAATGATCTCTTGTAACATCTTGATAACTTTGCACATTCTTTCGTTCATCATCATCTTGCTGTTCAAAGAACGATTCGATAAAAGATGCATATACAAATATGCACTTAATGCTTCTGTGTTCATTTTCTTTCATAATCATTGAGTTGAAGATTGTACTGAAGTTGTTTGTAGACAAAGTTCTGTAACAATTGAAAGATGATTCAATTCTTGATGCAGATTGATGTATATCTTGCACTTGCATGTCATGAACTGTATTTTCTCGCTGCTAAAGATCAGATCAATAGTTGTAAACTGATTGTAAGTCTTGCAAGTAATAGTGTCGAATTTCAGTAATAATTTCAGCTTAGCATTAGTAACAATGTCAAGTAAACTGTTGATCATTGCATGTTGAGTGAAGCATCTTCATTCTTCTCAATGAGAGTGATGTAAGTTGAAATCTTTCATGATCAGTTGTTTGCAATCATCTTTGAGTAGCTCACTCAAGCGAGAAATGATTGAAGATTTCTCTGTAGATGTAGAGAACAGTGAACACAAATTGTAGATGTTTATAAGTTGCAACGTCTGCGTTTTGTCATCTGTGTTGCAAGTTAATATTCTGATCAAGCAGATGTCTGACTCAGCTGTTTCTATCACTCATTGATCGAATCTTAAGTATTTGTTCACATATATGCAAGTTCTTGACTGTGATGACGTGTTTTTCACTAGATAAAAGAAGTTGTGAACTGAGTTAAATGATTGCATGTCATTAATGTTGCAATTCTGCTTCTGTATGATTACAATGTCAAAATCACGTACTTTTCTGTTGATTAGAAATGATTTCTGAATTTTCAATGATTTTCTGATGTTGTACTGCAGTATTTGTAGAAAAAATTGTTTTTTCATAAAGTTATTTATAGCTGTTGTTGACTCTGCGAAAAGAAGACTCTTTGAATGCTCTCAATCATCGAGAATTTATCTTGTTTTCTGATTTGTTGTTTCTGATTCTGCTCAAGCAACGTCTCATCTGAGTCGTTACTCACGCAAGAGAAATGATCAACACGTCTCTTCTTGACTTCTATCATCTGTCATGTTGATTCATGAGCAACTAGACTGCGTGTTTTCAGCACAACTGTTGTTGAACTCGACAAATTCGCTGAACTGAAAGAGTTCGTGAATCTTGAAGAGTTTGTTGAACTTGAAGAGTTCATTGAATCTGAATTTGCAAAGCTTGAAGACAGCGATGAGCTCAAGAATTGCAAGAGTGTGCAATTGTATCTAGATGCTTCTGAGTATCTGAACGATCTGTTTCTATAGATTTTGAACGCTTGTTTCATCTGCTGTTGTCATTTGAAACAGATGCATCTTCAGAGTTTGTAATTTTCGTTGCAGTTAATGCAACGTCTTTTATTCAAAGACATCACGCACTTCTTGATGTAATGTTTGTCTGCGCACTTGATGCAGCGTTGATTCTTTCTGCAGAATCTGATCATGTGATCAAATTCTTGACATCTGAAGCATTGTGTGATGTGACAGTTCTTCTTGAACAGCTCACATGTGCATTTATGATATGCATCTAACATATTCACATTCATCAGTTGATTTGTCATCGCTTCGATTGCTATCTTCACGATGAGCAATGAATGAGTCTTTTCACTCTTTGCTACTTTCTTGAGTCAGACTATTCTTAAAATCTTCAGATTTTCATGAAGTCTTACGTTATTCTTTATCAGCTTTCTAATGACTTTCTTCTGATTGCTCATGTTGATTGTAGTGCGCATCTCATGTGTCAGCACTGCGAATGTTCATTGCAATATGCGCGTTGAGTTCGCAATTTCTTTTGCTCATTCTTGAGTCTTTTTCAGATTTGTTCATGTGTCTGAGCTGACTGCATGAAGAAAGATGTCTTTGCTACTCAGCTTGCAAAGAGACATGATCAGATTTTGTTGACTCATTGACATGTCTGCTATTCTCTGAAGAATCTGTTCAACAATCTTCTTCTGCATCTTCTTTATTTCTTCTCTGTCTGCTATCTTTATCATGACTTCGCGTTTCTTGCGAAGCGATGATGATTTCTCTCTGAGACGTTGCTCTTTCTGAGACGTTGCTTTCTCATTGATAATTCTTCTCTTGTCATGTTTGCTCATGACATGATTTTCAATGAGAGACGCGTATTTTCCTGCGTTTGTAACTGCTTGCTTAGCAGTTGAACTGATGTCTTCAGTTTCTGTACATTCTTTGCGATGAACGCGTTCTGAGTCATGTGATGTTTTTCTTCTGATTCGAGTCGAAGATGATGCATCAGCTTCACTGCTACTTCTTTTCACGAATAATCTTTGCTCTTCTCTTTCTCTAACGTTGATGTTTGTATTAGAAGATCAATAATGTTAGCAACATACTTCTCATCATTGCGTGAGCTTTTTGGTCTCACGTTGCTGTTTCTTTGCAACAAGTCAACGTTGCTTGCAATTGTCTCTGAATCAGCATTGCTGCAGTTCATGCAATTCATCGTCGTTTATTCGTCTTCTAGATTCATTCTGCCTTGATTGTATTGCTCTTTTCAAAAATTTGCTTTGCGCACGTTGTGATTGTTTACGCGTTTCATATTCAAAACATCATCATGAGTCAATGTAACAAGAGAAGAAGCAACAATGAGAAAGCAGCGATTCAAAAATGATCTGTCATTGCTTTGTAAGAAACATGAGATTTTAGTGAAAATAATGAAGAGAAAAAAGATGAAAGAGATACAAAAGAGATTGATTAATCAAATCTTTCAAGAAATTGCAAGCATATCAATGACGTAACGAGATTTAATAGTGTTGCTTCGCAAGCTTGAAAGCGAAGACATTGCACTTCATGCAATGAGTTTAAAAGCTCAAGCAGTTCTAGAAAAGTCTCAAACATGAGTGAAGAGAATTGCAAGCTCAGTGTATGTAATGCATAGAAGCTTCGCAATATTAGCACATGATGTACACATCACATTGAACACAAGCAATCAGAAGATGATCATCAAAAGACTGATAAAAAACAACGCAAAACTTCATGAAGATTTAAAGATGCTAAGAATAGCTTAACTCAAGAAGATAGTTAAGAGTGAAAAGATTCACTCATTGCTCATCATAAAGATTGCAATCAAAACAATGATGAATTAACTACTAAATGTAAACATGCTGAATTCATATCAAGAATGTTCATGCAAGTTGTTTGAAAAGAACTGTTGTATCACATAATGCTTGTCATTATTAGAGATCTGTCTAGAGCGAGTCAGATAGAGATGTCATTTAACTAGAAGATAAATGTTAAGAAAGAAAGATAGTTACAGAAAAGAAGCTGACTACATATGTGTGTTTCTCAGTCAACGCTAGACTCAATAGAAACTAGTCAAGATGACGAAGCGAGAATAGATTTGACAAGACTAAAAGACTGAGTCTGACAAGGCTAGAATCATGACATTACTTCTTCTCTTCGATGATTCATGTTCACATGAATGTATTTTCTGCTCAACTCGATTGATTGCTCAATCATGATTTCACAGACTCAGATCTGTTAAATTGTGATTGATTGAATTGTTGATTAGCGCGATTTGTTCAAGTATCAAATATGAAAATCATCAATGATCTTCTGAGCATTCATAAATTCATTGTCATCAGCGTTGTATCAATTGAGATCATTGTCATAGTTATTTCATTTGACTCTATACTGAAGTTGTCTTCGATATCAATGAAAATTCAATATATCATCGATTTCTCACTCGTTTTCGTCGTTTATCATTATTGAATCTAAGAATTCATTCTTTTGATCAGACAAGAAGTCATCAGCGACAGAACAAAGCAGATCAGAATGAAATACATCATGAATACATATAAACTCTGATAATTTCAGTTTATATGAAGAGTCGACAAGATCTAGATTGATGAAAGAATCGAGCATTTTATCATCTAACTTCTTGAAAGATCTTGCTGTAACGATGTTTCTTTCATTCAGAAACATCTTTGATTCAATCTTGTAATCAACTTCTTTTCTATGCTTATTGACTTGTTTCATCATTTGTTCTTGTGTTTTGACTAGCGACTCGCAAGCAAACTTCAGTGTTTTGTTCATATGTTCAGATATATTCTCGACTTTAGCCGTCTGCAAGCGTTCATGAGAACTTTCATATTCAATGACATCGAGTTCAAAGCTCATATGAGAATGAAAGTCTTTGTTTAGAAAGAAAGAGATCGAGAAGATGATTGAGAACAGAGCATTATTGTCAATGAACTCGATCATAAGTAGTAGCTTAGCTCAGTCATTCTGCATGTACAAACAAAAGAATTGAAGATATCTTTCAACGTTCTGATTAACTTGTTCACTTTGATCATCGATCTGAAAGTGATAGACTGTAAAGAGTTGAAGATTAATGTCTAGTCTTTTGCAAAGCAACTTTCATAGAATGAAGATAAATTGAGAGTCTCGATTTGAAACAATGAAATCGAGTAAACTGTGTATTTAATATATTCACTGAAGCATTAGCTCAGCTGTTTTTTCTGCTGTGATTTTCTCGTCATCAATGAAGCAAGAAATATAATGTCGTTTCTTTGTCAGTTTACATATCACTGTTAGTATGATGTTTTTGCCTTTCAAAGAAGATAAGTCGATGACGAAATTCATGACTATGTTCTTTCATCATTGTTCAAGTATGAGTAAAGAATGTAGTAGTTCATTGAATTTATCTTGAGAAGTCTTTGATCGCTGACAAATGTAGCAGTTTCAAATATATCAATTTATTGTCTTTTGCATTGAAGATCAATAGTAATATCTTCTTATGATCTTCATCGTTCTGAGAATTTCGAAATGATTAATAAAAGATTGATCATGAACTTTTCGAATTAACTTCATTTGAAGATGCTCATTGAAGAGAACTCATAGAAAGTCATCTCGATATAGTATTTCGTTCTGAACTCGACAATTTCTTAATTTAGTATCTTTGTATTGAGCTTCATCTTTTAATACGACTTCACGAAGTAGAATACAATTCTCGTTGATTCTGTTAACTTCTAGAATCAATTGATAAATTGATTCATCGTTCTCTTTCTTCTTTAAATCAGCAATTTTCATTCGATTCAACGTGAGAATTGTAGTTCGCTGATAGTGACATCATTCATTCACAAGACTTCTAGAAACTGAATCGACTTAACGAGTCAATGCATCGACTTTGATGTTTTGTTTGCCTGAGCAATACATGATTTTGAAGTTGAAGTCAACGAGCTTTTGTACTCAGCGCATTTAACATCTACTTAGCTCTTTATCTTTCATTAATGACGTTAAAGCTTGATGATCAGTGAACATCTTGATGAGTAGCTCAGTCAATTTCAGCTCAGATCATCAATGCTTGAAGACACGAATGATTGCTAGTAATTTCTTGTCATAGATCTCGTAATTGCACTCAGTGAGACTCAGATTCTTGCTGTAGTAAATCATTGAATGCAATGTTTCTTCGTCGTCATACTGAGAAAGTATGTCATCATTGACGTAGTTGAATGAGTCTGTTTCAAGAATAGTCTCTTTATTCTGATCAAAATGACGAAGAATAAAGACTTCAGTCATTCGTTTCTTCATATGATCAAAGATTGTTTGACAAGCTTGATCTCATTCAAATATCATCTCTTTTTGAGTTAGTTGAATCAGAGAATGAACAATCTTCGAAAAGTTCTTTATAAAACGTTGATAGAAATTGCAGAAGTTGATGAAGAACTGCATTTAAGTGAGGTTTGTAAAAGTAGATCATTCAACTACTGCTTATACTTTTCTGAGATTCATCTTTAGTTTTTCAATGAATAGCAATAGTCTCAGAAAGAAGATCTTCTGAACATGAAACTTGCATTTGTTTATATTCATCTGAAGATCAGTCTCTTGTAGTCTATGTAGAACTAATCGTACGTGTCGCTTATGTTTCTTCAGTGTTTTGCTGTAAATGATAATGTCATCTAGATAAATCTGACAAAACTGATGAAGATAGTTAAATAACGCGTCGTTCATATAATGTTGATAGAAAGTTGAATCGTTGATTAATTTGAAAGACATCACGTGATATTTGTAGAAATCAAAAGAGGTGATAAAGATAGTCAAATCTTCGCTATCTGAATGCATGCATAGTTTGTTGAACACGACAATGATGTTCAATCGAGTCAGATACTTACTTTCTTGTATACGAGTGACAGTCTCGTCTATTAATGGCAAAGAGTAGTAATTTCGTTTGATCAAAGCATTAAGCTTTCTGTAATTGACGCAAAAACGCAGACTATCGTCTTTCTTTTTGATGAATAGTATGAGCGAAGCGTATGAAGCTGAGCTAGAAGATATAAAGTCTTTATTCAGATGCTCAATCAGATAATTCTTCATCTTTTGAAGCTTGTAGTCAGACATATGATAGAGATGACTTCAAGAAAATGTTCTCTCGTTGATTAACTCAATTTTATGATCGTAGAAGCAATAAGAGAGTAGTTGATCAGTCATCGCTCGATCAAACACGTCTAGATAGTCATGATATTTTGAAGAAAGCTTAGCTTTGACTTCTTTCAAGATTTCTTTCTGTGAAAGCTTTTGTAGATTTACATCTTCAAGTTTATTTCTAGCTGTTTTTAGAAGTCAATCGATTTTCGTGATGATGATTGCGAAAGTAGTCACATTCAATCGTTTGACTAGTGATCTATATGCTGCAGTCTCTATCATTGCTATGTTCATTGAATCAAAAGATGAAGTGAAGTTAACTGAATTAAATGATAATGTCAGAATCATGTTTAGATGAGTCAATCAGCGAAAGTCAGGGTTGAATAGTGCTTGATCTTTAGAGGTAGCTATAACTGAATATTAAGAATACAGAAGAAGATGAGTACAAGAGCTTCTATTTAAGTAATATTCAGAGACTGCGCTAAGCTTGAAGAAAATGTGTTTGTAACATGAGTAGAATGTGATGTAGAAAGAAAAATGATGTTGAACAAAAAGATGTTGAGAAAAGAAAATAGAGACTGAGTCAGATCTGAGCCAGATCTGAGCTAGAGACACTGACTAGCTCTATTCAGCCTTGATATGCTCGTAACATTACTCTTCTCTTCGAAAATTCATGTTTGCATGAATGTCGCTCGTTTGCTTGCTTTTTTATTGAGTTATTTCGGTACTAGCGCGACTTTCTTGAGTATAGTGTATGAAATTCGTTCAAAACTTTCTTGAAACCATCGAATTCATCTTTATCAACATAGTATTATTCATCGTCTCTATCTAGATCTTTTCATTTGATCTTGTACTGTATTCGACCTTGATAGCGTCTGAAGTTCAGAATGTCATCTATCTCTCAATGTTCATTGTCATCATCATCAATAATGATGAGTCTGAGAGATTTTGCATGCTGTTCTGATAGAAGATCTTCTGAATATGATCGCAGTAGCTTTGAGCTGAACATTGAATGCAGATGCTTCATGCTGACTGATAGACGAAGATGATAGAAGATCTTCACTTTGACAGTGATCTGATACAATTCTAGTTGTTTGTCTTTCAAATCTTTGCATGATCTTGTGATTTTGACGTTTCTGAAGAATAGTCAAACTCAGTCATCTATCTCATAGATGACGTCTCATCTATGTTTATTGATCTGTGCTTCGATGATCAGCTTTGTCTTTTTCAATTGTTGACGATCGAAGCTCAGTAGCTTTTTCATTTGAATGACAATATCATCTGCTTTTCTAGCTTTCAGTCGTTCACGAGTGATTTCGTAGTCAGTCATATCTGAATCGAAACTCATTCGAGGGTGAAAATCTTTATTGAAGTAGAAAGAGATCATTGAGATGATCAAGAAGATATTGAAATTGTTGCTGAATTTCATCATAGATATTCATTTGACTCAGTCGTTCTGCATGTAATTGCAGTAGATTCTAAGTTCATGTTCAACGTCTTGATTGACTCATTTCGTCTGATCGTTGATCTTTGAATGATAGACTGTGAATAAACTAGCTGTGATTCTCAGTCGCTTGCAAAGACTCTTTCACATAGTTGATATGAATTGAGAGTCTCTGTTTGAAACAATAGAACTGAGTAAATCATGCAGTTGATAAACGTTTCATAGCATGATTCAAACCGTTTCTTCGACTGAGATGTCATCATCTTCTCAATGACAGAGAACATAGTGACGTTCTTTGATGAGATGACATATGATTGTGCAAATGACGTTATAGTCTTCTGACAGAGATAGTTCAGTGATGAAGTTCATAGCTATATCTTTTCAGCGTTTCTGTGAAATTGAGAGAGAATGATGAAGTTCATTGATGCTATCTTTAGAGACTTTGCTTCGTTGACAAGCATGACAGTTTTGAATGTATCATTGAATAGTAGCTCGATGATTTGATCAATAGTAGAAACGCTGAACTAGATCGATGATTCATTTATTGTCGAGATGAGAGATTGAAGATTGATCATGCACTTCTTGTAGTAATTTCGTGTGCATGTTCTCAGAAACTCACAGTAAGTCTTTTCTAAAGAGAACGCTGTCAATGATTTCGCAGTTCTTCAATTTAGTGGTATGAAATTTAAGCTTGTTCTCGTTCATAGCTTGTTTATATTCATTGCAGAGCTCATTTGTTTGATTGATCATACATACTCGCTGATAGAGATTTGCTTTCGATTCAACGAGTAAAACATCGACTTTATTGAGAGTCAGAATAGTCTGAAAATGATCTTCAAGTTGTTGAGCTGATTCAGAGACGTCTGTTAAAGACATTCAAGTTAAAGCATTGACTTTAGTATTTGTTTTGCCTGATCTAAAGATGATCTGAAAGTTGAACTTCGACAGAATGTTCAGATAGTTGACTTGTTGTTGACTCAACTGTTTATTTTTCATGAAGATCTTCAAAGCTTGATGATCAATGAATATCTGAATGAGTAGTTCAATGCACTTCAGCTTGAGTTGTCAGTGTTCGAAGCATTGAATAATGACTAGCAATTTCTTGTCATAGATGTGATAATTGATTTCAGCAAAGATCATGCTTTTACTGTAGAAGATCATCAAATGAAGAACTCTCTTATCATCATACTGAGATAGTATTTCATCTTTTACATAGTTTGAAGCATCGATCTTCAGAATAGCTTGTTATTTGAGATTGAAGTGACGAAGTACTGAGATCAAGCTGACTTGTTTCTTTAAATTGTCAAAGACTTGAACACAGATCTTGTTTCAAACAAAAGACGTGTTCTTTCTTGTCAGCTGAGTGAATGATTTGACTAGCTTCAAGAAGTTCTTAATGAAACGATGATAGAAGTTAACAAATCTCACGAAGCTCTGAATTTCTTTTAGATTGATTGAAGTGATTCAGCTGACTATGACTGTCACTTTGCTGAAATTCATACGAAGATCTAGTTCTGATACAATGACTTCTAGAAAGACAGTCTCTTCTACATTGAATTTGCACTTTCGAATATTCATCTGCAGTTCAGCTTCGCGTAGTCAACTCAATACTAGTTTGACGTGATCTCTATGTTTCTTTCTCATTTTGCTATAGATGAGAATGTCATCTAGATAGACTTAACAAAAGTCGTTCAGAAAGTTTCATAGAACATCATTCATATATTGCTGAAAGAAGATCGATTCATTAGTCAGTTTAAATGATAGCATCTTGTATTTATATGCTTCTAAAGCAGTGATAAAAGTGATGTAATTCTCGCTATTGAGATGCATTTGAAGTTTGTTGAATGCTGATATGATGTTCAATCTAGTCAGATGCTTGCAACTCACTATTTTATCAATGATCTCGTTTATCAGCGATAGAGAATATTTATTTCTTTTGAAAATGACATTTAGCTTTCAATAGTTCACGCAGAATCGAAGATCTTCATTTGCTTTGAGAGCAAATAGAACGAGAAAGAAATAAAGAGTCTGACTAGAAGTGATGAATCTCTTCGACAGATTCTCGTTTAAATACTTCTTTACTTTCAGAAGTTTAACAGAGAACATTTGATAGACTCGACAGCAAGAAGACGTTGAATCACTGATGAGCTCGATTTTATGATCGTAGAAGTGATGAGAGAGTAGTTTATTCAATTGAACTCGATCAAAAACATCTAGAAACTCATGATATTCTGATGACAGCTTGACTTTAATATCTTTCAAATTCTGAGTCGTTTCATCAATTGAAGAGACATGTCAGAATCGTGTCTAGATGAGTCAATCAGCGAAAGTCAGAGTTGAATAGTGCTTGATCTTTAGAAATAGCTATAACTGAATATTAAGAATACAGAAGAAAATGAGTACAAAAGCTTCTATTTAAGTAATATTCAGAGACTGTGCTAAGCTTGAAGAGAATGTGTTTGTGACACAAGTAGAATGTGATGTAGAAAGAAAAATGATGTTGAACAAAGAGATGTTGATGAAAGAAAATAGAGACTGAGTCAGATCTGAGCTAGAGACACTGACTGATTTTATTCAGTCTTGATACGCTCGTAACATTACTCTTCTCTTTGAAAATTCATGTTTGCATGAATGTCGCTCATTTGCTTGCTTTCTTATTGAGTTATTTCGATACTAGCGTGACTTTCTTGAGTATAACGCATGAAATTCGTTCAAAACTTTCTCGAAGTCATTGAATTCACCTTTATCGACATAGTATCATTCATTGTCTCTATCTAGATCTTTTCATTTGACCTTGTACTGTATTCGACCTCGATAGCGTCTGAAGTTCAGAATGTCATCTATCTTTCAGTATTCATTGTTGTCATCATCAATAATGATGAGTCTGAAAGATTCTGCATGCTGTTCTGATAGAAAGTCTTCTGAATACGATCGCAGTAGCTTCGAGCTGAACATTGAATGCAGATGCTTCATGCTGACTGATAGACGAAGATGATAGAAGATTCTCGCTTTGACAGTGATCTGATACGATTCTAGTTGTTTGTCTTTCAAATCTTTGCAGAGTCTCGTTGTCTTGACGTTTCTGAAAGATAGTCAAACTCAGTCATCTACTTCATAAATGACGTTTCGTTTATGTTTATTGATCTGAACTTCGATGATCAGCTTCGTCTTTTTCAATTGTTGACGGTCGAAGCTCAGTAGTTCTTTCATTCAAATGACAATATCATCTGCTTTTCTAACTTCAAGTCGTTCATGAGTTGTTTTGTAGTCAGTCGTATCTGAATCGAAACTCATTCGAAGGTGAAATTCTTTATTGAAGTAGAAAGAGATCATTGAGATGGTCGAGAAGATATTGAAATTGTCGCTGAATTTCATCATAGATATTCATTTGACTCAGTCGTTCTGCATGTAATTGCAGTAGATTCTAAGTTTGCGTTCAACGTCTTGATTGACTTGTTTCGTCTGATTGTCGATCTTCGAATGATAGACTGTGAATAGACTAGCTGTGATTCTCAGTCGCTTGCAAAGACTCTTTCACATAGTTGATATGAATTGAGAGTCTCTGTTCGAAACAATAGAACTGAGTAGATCATGCAGTTGATAAACGTTTCATAGCATGATTCAAACCGTTTCTTTGACTGAGATGTCATCGTCTTCTCAATGACAGAAAACATAGTGACGTTCTTTGATGAGATGACATATGATTGTGCAAATGACGTTATAGTCTTCTGACAGAGATAGTTCAGTGATGAAGTTCATAGCTATATCTTTTCAGCGTTTCTGTAAAATTGAGAGAGAATGATGAAGTTCATTGATGCTATCTCTAAAGACTTTGCTTCGCTGACAAGCATGACAGTTTCGAATGTATCATCAAATAGTAACTCAATGATCTGATCAATAGTAGAAACGCTGAACTAGATTGATGATTCGTTTATTGTCGAAGTGATAGATTGAAGATTGATCATGCACTTCTTGTAGCAGTTTCGTATGCATATTCTCAAGAACTCACAGTAAGTCTTTTCTAAAGAGAACGCTGTCAATGATTTCGCAGTTCTTCAATTTAGTGGTATGAAATTTGAGCTTGTTCTCGTTCATAGCTTGTCTATATTCGTCGCAGAGCTCATTCGTTTGATTGATCATATGCATTCGCTGATAGAGATTTGCTTTCGATTCAACGAGTAGAACATCAACTCTATTGAGAGTCAGAATAGTTTGAAAACAATCTTCAAGTTATTGAGCTGATTCAGAGACGTTCGCTAGAGACATTTGAGTTAAAGCATCGACTTTAGTATTCATTTTGCCTGATCTAAAGATGATCTGAAAGTTGAACTTCGACAGAATGTTCAGATAGTTGACTTGTCATCGACTCAACTGTTTATTTTTCATGAAGATCTTCAAAGCTTGATGATCGATGAATATCTGAATGAGTAGTTCAATGCACTTCAGCTCGAGTCATCAATGTTCAAAGCATCGAATAATGACTAGCAATTTCTTGTCATAGATGTGATAATTGATTTCAGCGAAGATCATGCTTTTACTGTAGAAGATCATCGAATGAAAAACTTTCTCGTCATCATACTGAGATAGTATTTCATCTTTTACATAGTTCAAAGCATCGATCTTCAGAATAGCTTGTCGTTTGAGATTGAAGTGACGAAGTACTGAGATCAAGCTGACTTGTTTCTTTAGATTGTCAAAGACTTGAACACAGATCTTGTTTCAAACAAAAGACGTGTTCTTTCTTGTCAGCTGAGTGAACGATTTGACTAGCTTCGAGAAGTTCTTAATGAAATGACGATAGAAGTTAATGAATCTCACGAAGCTCTGAATTTCTTTTAGATTGATCGAAGTGATTCAGCTGACTATAACTGTCACTTTGCTGAAATTCATACGAAGATCTAGTTCTGATACGATGACTTCTAGAAAGACAGTCTCTTCTACATCAAATTCGCACTTTCGAATATTCATCTGCAGTTCAGCTTCGCGTAGTCGACTCAATACTAGTTTGACGTGATCTCTATGTTTCTTTCTCGTTTTGCTATAGATGAGAATGTCATCTAGATAGACTTGACAAAAGTCGTTCAGAAAGTTTCATAGAACATCATTCATATATTGCTGAAAGAAGGTCGATTCATTAGTCAGTTTGAATGATAGCATCTTGTATTTATATGCTTTTAAAGCAGTGATAAAAGTGATGTAATTCTTGCTATCGAGATGCATTCGAAGTTTGTTGAACGCTGATATGATGTTCAATCTAGTCAAATGCTTGCAACTCACTATTTTATCAATGATCTCATTTATCAGCGATAGAGAATACCTATTTCTTTTGAAAATGACATTTAGCTTTCAATAGTTCACGCAGAATCGAAGATCTTCATTTGCTTTGAGAACAAATAAAACGGGAAAGAAATAGAAGGTCTGACTAGAAGTGATGAATTTCTTTGACAGATTCTTGTTTAAGTACTTCTTTACTTTCAGAAGTTTGACAGAGAACATTTGATAGACTCGACAGCGAGAGAACGTTGAATCACTGATGAGCTCGATTTTATGATCGTAGAAGCGATGAGAGAGTAGTTTATTCAATTGAGCTCGATCAAAAACATTTAGAAACTCATGATATTTCGATAACAGCTTTGCTTTAATATCTTTCAAATTCTGAGTCGTTTCATCGATTGAAGAGACGTTTAGAGCGTTCAAATCGTTCTGAGTATTGTACGCGATTTTTCTATTGATGTTCATCATGAATAGAGCAAAGACTTTGATCTTGTTCTTCTTTGAATGATTCAACAGCATTTTGAACGAAGCTGCGTCTATGCTTCGAATCGAGAATGACTCTTTTCGAACGAGTCGTTTAAGCATCATAGAGATCTTAGTCTGAGTGATTGAAGAAGACGAAGTTGACTGCAATCAACTTGAGTGCTTTGAATTGAAAAGAATCGAAAAAATCGAAATAAAAGTATTCAATTGATTTGAAAAAACAATGACGTCGTTTCACATATTCAATAATATTTCGTTTTTGTTCATTCAGAACTTACTCAATATGACTTCATGATGATCGATATCAGCTATCAGCATTGATACAGTCAATTTCTTATGACTTTCGATGATGAGGTTGAGTAGAATTTTATGAGTGATGATCTTCTTAAATATCTTCTCATCATAATCTCTTATTAGCTTCTCTTTTGCCAGTGATATAGATTGAATTCCCAGTTTCTCGCATACTTTATCGACTAGATTAGAATGTATGATCGTGTAGACGACTGAATCACTGTCTATTAGAGAACAAAGGCTGAAAGATTAATTCTGAGAGATGAGATGAGCATCAATTAGAAACGACTTTTCAAAGTAATTTTCTTTCGATAGAATTTCGTCTAGTTTGCACAAAGATATAATCTTTATTTCTTTGATGACTTTTGAAGAGATGACTAGTTTTTTGAATCGAAATTCGAATCGAAATCAAAGCGATCATATTCATTGTTCACTGCATTGATTCTAGTAGATCGGTCGAAGCACTCTTTAAAGCTATGATCTGATTTATGACATATAAAACAGCTTTCAACTAGAATGTCTGCTTCTTTGACGCTAGTTAAAACCGCGTCGCGTGACTTTAGCTGATCAGACTTTGAATGATCGACTGACTGAGTGATAACAGTCGCTTTATGAAAGATAGTCTTAGAAAGATCATTGACGCGTTTGATCTTGTTCTTAATCTCTCGAATGACTCACTGATCATTATTCAAATGAATCAGGTAGAAACGAATTTCTTTTAGAGAATCAGGTTGAACTAGTTAATCTACTCAAATGAATCGAAAACGAGAATGTATTTTATCTTTCAGATCAGCGATCAGTTGCTTCTCGTGATAGTCTAGATAGAAAGATAGACGTTGAAACTGAGTATAAAATTCATTGAATTTCTTGAATTCTTGAACCAAGTTGTAGTATTTTCTACGAAAGTTGACTTTCTTATTTGAGTCATCGAACAACTGAGCTAGCTCTTTCAAAAGGTCGTCAACGATCTTATAGAGATTGATACAGTCACGTTCGCGTCTAGCTTGAGTGATCTCAGCTGCGTCATCGAATAATCTAGAATGTATATAGCTCAATTTGACTCGTTCATTAGAAAAGAGGTCGACGTTGATCTCTAGTTTATTCTGAATTTTTTCGTATCAGTTCTTTCAAGTAAAGTTCTTTTCATCAGTAAACAGCGAAGAATCAGGTATTTTTTGAGACCTAGAACGCTTAGAGTAGGTGAAATCAGAAGAAGTGTTTTCTTTAGCTTGAAGTCTAGTCTTCAACTCTTTGATTTCGTCTTCTTGTTGTTTATTTAACTCGTAGAGTCAATCTGTTTCTTCATCAAGAACTAGGCTTCAAGTCTTTCAGATTTCGTAGAACATGAGAAGTATTATCGTTTCAGTGAATGATTCGTCATCTTCATGAATAAATGATGCAGCACTTGATGATTTCGTTCGTGGTTTCGATGAATCAGCATCAGAGGTTTGAGAGAAACGATTTCGAAATTCTTCGAAACACTCTTCAGTGAGCGAATGACTAGACATGATGAGGTTTGTTTTGAAAGAGAGTTGAACGAATGACGATGCTCGACGATTGAAGAAGAAAGACGTATAGAATGATGTTTAATCTTCAACAAAGAAGATGAGATTTATTTGTTGATTGGTTTGATTGATTCTCTAGCAAACAACGAAGATTCTTTATCATTGAATCTATCGATCGATTTGATTCTTGAGCAATTCACGAAGATTCTTTATCGTGATTCTCGTAATCGAGTGAACTTTGTGTACTTAATGAGTGATAAGTAGTCTAGCAATTCAAACAGTCTTGTCGTTGATTCTATTCAACTCTCTAGTGTTGTTCTATCTTTCAATTATCGTTGATCATCAGGTAAATGAATTTCTTTAAACTCGTTCTGTCTAGATGAGTATGTTGAATGAGTAATGAGATCAGTATCGTGTGATTAACGAATTCTTAATATAATGTCAGAATCGTGCCTAGGTGAGTCAATCAGCGAAAGTCAGAATTGAATAGTGCTTGATCTTTAGAGATAGCTATAACTGAATATTAAGAATACAGAAGAAGATGAGTACAAGAGCTTCTATTTAAGTAATATTCAGAGGCTGCGCTAAGCTCAAAGAGAATGTGTTTGTGACACGAGTAGAATGTGATGTAGAAAGAAAGATGATGTTGAACAAAGAGATGTTGATGAAAGAAAATAGAAACTGAGTCAGATCTGAGCTAGAGACACTGACTAGCTCTATTCAGCCTTGATACGCTCGTAACAAGACGTTTAAAACGTTCAAATTGCACTGAGTATTGTACGTGATTTCTCTATCAATATCAGTCATGAATAGAGCAAAGACTTCAGTCTGATTCTTCTTTGATTGATTCAGTAGAGTTTTGAACAAAGCTGCATCTATGCTTCGAATCGAGAATGATTCTTTCTTAGTCGTAGTTGAAACAGATCGTTTAAGCATAATAGAAGTCTTAGTCTGAATGATAGAAGAGAGCGAAGTTGATCGCGATCAACTTAAGTGCTTTGAATTGAGAAGAATTGAAAAAATCGAAATAGAAGTATTTAATTGATTCGGAAAAACAATGACGTCGTTTCGCATATTCAATAATATTTCGTTTTTATTCATTCAGAGCTTACTCAATATGACTTCATGATGATTGATATCAGCTATCAGCATTGATACAGTCAATTTCTTATGACTTTCGATGATGAGATTGAGTAGAATTTTATGAGTGATGATCTTCTTAGATATCTTTTCATCATAGTCTCTTATTAACTTCTCTTTTGTCAGTGATATAGATTGAATTTCTAGTTTCTTGCATACTCTATTGACTAGATTAGCATGTATGAGCATATGAGCGACTGAATCACTGTCTATCAGAGAACGAAGACTAAAAGATCGATTCTGAGAGTTGAGAAAGACGTCAATTAGAAACGACTTTTCAAAGTAATTCTCTTCTGATAGAATTTCGTCTAGTTTGCACAAAGATATAATCTCTATCTCTTTGATGACTTTTGAAGAGATGACTAGTTTTTTGAATCGAAATTTGAATCGAAATCGAACTCAAAACAATTGTATTCATTGTTCATTGCATTGATTCTGATAGGTCGATCAGAACACTCTCTAGAGTTATGATCTGATTTATGACATATGAAACAGATTTCAACTAAAACGTCTGCTTCTTTGACGTTAGTTAAAATCGCGTCGCACGACTTTAGATGATCAGGTTTTGAATGATTGACTGACTGAGTAACAACAGCTCTATGAAAGATGATCTTTGACAGATCGTTGACGCGTTTGATGAGATTGACTTTGTTCTTGATTTCTTGAATGACTCGCTGATCATTATTCAAATGAATCAGGTAGAAATGAATCTTTTTGAGAGAATTAGATTGAACTAATTGATTTATTCAAACGAATCGAAGACGGGAATTTATTTTATCTTTCAGATCAACGATCAATTGCTTTTCATGATACTTCAGATAGAAAGATAATCGTTGAAACTGAGTGTAAAACTCGCTGAACTTCTTTGATTCTTGAATCAAGTTGTAGTATTCTCTACGAAAGTTGACTTTCTTATCTGAATCATTGAACAACTCAGCTAGTTCTTTCAAAAGATCATCGACGATCTTATAGAAATTGACACAGTCACGTTCGCGTCTAGATTGAGTGACATCAACTGCGTCATCAAATAATCTGAAATGTACATAGCTCAGTTTGACTTGTTCATTTGAAAAGAGGTCGACGTTGATCTCTAGTTTATTCTGAATTTTGTCGTATCAGTTTTCTCAAGTAGAATTCTTTTCGTCAGTAAATCAGAAAGAATCAGGTATTTTCTGAGATTTAGAACGCTCAGAGTAGGTGAAATCAGAAGAAGTGATTTCTTTAGTTTGAAGTCTAGTCTTCAACTCTTTGATTTCGTCATCTCGTTGTTTACTCAGCTCGTTGAGTCAATCTGTTTCTCTGTCGAGAATCATGCATTGAGTCTTTCAGTTTTCGATAGAAACAGAAAGTATTACTGTTTCAGCGAATGACTTGTCGTCTTCATTGATGAATGGTTCAGCACTAGAGAATTTTGATGAATCAGTCTCAGAGATTTGAGAAAAGCGACTTTGAAATTCTTTGAAACGTTCTTCGATAAATGAACATTTTGACATGATAAAATTTGAAGAAAGAACGAAATCAAGCGAATGACGATGCTCGACAGTATTAATGAAGACGTATGATCAAGTGTTTAATCTTCAGGAAAGAATGTTGTTGATTAGAAAGATATTTCTGTTTCGTGAGTTTTTGAATGATTCTTAAGCAATTCACGAAGGTTCTTTATCGTCGATTCTCTTAATCGAGTTGAACAGCTTATTTTCACTCGTCTGTTTCATGAGAATGAGTTGATTCTCTTGATTGAGTGAACTTTGTGTACTTAGTGAGCGATAAGTTGTCTAGCGATTCAAACAGTCTTGTTGTTGATTCTATCAAACTCTCTAGTGTTGTTCAGTCTTTTGATTGCGTCAATCATCAGGTAAACGAATTTCTTTAGACTCGTTCTGTCTGTATGAGTATGTTGAATGAGTAATGAGATCAGTATTGTGTGATTAATGAATTCTTAATATAATGTCAGAATCGTGTCTAGATGAGTCAATCAGCGAAAGTCAGAGTTGAATAATGCTTGATCTTTAGAAATAGCTATAACTGAATATTAAGAATACAGAAGAAGATGAGTACAAGAGCTTCTATTTAAGTAATATTCAGAGACTGCGCTAAGCTTGAAGAAGATGTGTTTGTGACACGAGTAGAATGTGATGTTGAACAAAGAGATGTTGAGGAAAGAAAATAGAAACTGAGTCAGATCTGAGTCAGATCTGAGCTAGAGACATTGACTAGCTCTATTCAGCCTTGATATGCTCGTAACAGATTTCACGATTTTACTGAATGAAGATGACTTCTCGCTGAGTTGAGTGACAACAGAAGAGATAAATCTCTTTAGTATTTGAGTAGAAATCGAACTCTTCTGTTCTATCGCGATTTTCTTGCTCGAAAGAACAGTCGAATGAGCTTTGATAAAAGCTTTGATATGAGCTTCAAAACTAGAAAATTGAAGACAATCATCTTTCATATCAATAGTCATCTCGATCTTGTTCATTCATGTTTTTTCAAGAATCATCTGATGTTGATTTAATCGAGTGATCAGCATAAAGACGAAACGTTTCATATGATTTTAAACAGTTAGATTTGAATAAATTGCATGAGTAATGAGCTTTTTTGCATAATGATCATCGAATCTTCTTATTGATTTGAGCTTGATTAAAGATAAAGATTTGATTTGCAAATGATCACAAACATTCTGCGCGATTAATTCATCAATGAATGAATAGTCAGCTGCTTCAGTGTCAATCAATGACTTTAATGAGTAACTAATTTCATTGCTAGATAGTACACATTCAGTAGTCAAAGATTTCGAAGCAAAAAGATCATCTGAGCTGCTCGTTGTTGAAGAAATTAGCACATCTTTCATAGCATCTTTGATGAAAGTCACTAGTTTTTTGCCTCATTCTTCAATTTCTCTGTAAATAATTTCTTCTCTTCTTTTGACATGATGATCTCATTAAGATGAGAGATGAATGCATGAGATGTCAAAGTACTAGTCTTCAGCTGAGAGCAGTTCTTTGAAAGATGATTCGATGCTTTGCAGTTGAAGCAGATGATTGACATTCTTGATCATTCAGGTTCAAGAGTGAAAAAAGTAGCGAATCAAACATAGTTAGTAGTCGAGACTGAAGCTAATGTCAATGAAGAAACAAAACGTTTTTTCGAAGCTGCTATCAATTTGACTGTTTGCTGCTCATCACGTAGCTGATAATTGACTCGTTGTTTGTTATTCACATCTTGAAGAAAGATCTTAAGCTTATTAAGCGAACTAAACTCTATGAGATAAACTGACAACGCGTTCTGAAGATGATTGTTGATTTTATTCTGAATGTTGTTCATCAGAGTGATATCATTGTAGTTCAGAAAGCTGAATATTCTAGTGAATTCTGAATAGAAGAAGCTGAAGAGCTTGTTAAGCTGCTTCAGAGCAATGTATTTGCAACGACACTTTCAAATCAAATTTTGATCTTCGTAAATTTCTTTCAGATGTTTTAGTAGCTTTGATAATGATTGATAAAATGAGAAAGCATCAACATGATACTTTGCATAGATTTGCTAATCAGCATCGTCTTCTAGTCTGAAAATCACATAAACAATATGAATCTTTTCAGTAAAGTAATGATTCGCGTTGACATTGAGCTTGTCAGCTATTTTGATGTTTTATGTCTTTCAAATAAAGTCATCTGTTTCAATGAAGATGAGTGAATTGAAAAGCTTAACAAACTTGTAATGATCATTTTTGTTTTCGCTATCAGACAAAGTAGAAGATTCTCGTTGAAAGTGAGCTTCTTTCTGATTGACTTGTTGCTCAGCTGACTGAGTATCTTGACAAGACATAGATTGATCAGCTTGACGTTGTTTCGCTCTGAAGTTCAATTGCTCGCCTTGTAGCTGATTGATCTTTTTCTCTAGCTCATCATTTTTATCAAAAGTGACTTTTAGTTGTTTCACTTTCTTTTTGTGATCATCTTGTACAAGAAGTCAGTGTTTATTGAGTTATAAAGTCAAGTCTTGCTGACTTTGAAGCTCGTTCAGCATATTGATGACTTCGTCAAGTTGATTGCTGACTCAATGAAACAGTTGTTTTTTGATGTTTATGTTTCATGAGATGACAGCTTTCTCAGCTTCGACTGAAGCATCAATGAGTAGAAGTGAAACTCTTTTATTGACAGTGCTTCTAAGCAGATGAGTTGTTCAAGACTCAACTGACTTAACATCACATGTCATGATGAAAGAAGATAGAAGTTGTTGAGATAAAAGTAAATGAGAGATTGATGTTTTGAATTGATGTTTTTTAATGAGTGAAAATTCAAAGAATTTCTTATAAATTTCAGGTAATAATTAAGTGCTTTATTCAAAGAATTTCTTGCGAATAGAATGATGAAAATGAGTGTAGAATCGAAGAATTTCTTACGGTTTAAAATGATGATGCAAATTTGAAGAATTTCTTGCAAATTTTTCTTACTGAATAGATTGTTTCATATCATCTATTCATCGATAGCAGAGTAAATGATGAGCATTTATCTAATATTAGAGATCTGTCTAGAACGAGTCAGATAGAAGTGTCATTTAACTAGAAGATAAATGCTAAGAAAGAAAGATAGCTACAGAAAAGAAGTTGACTACATATGTGTATTTCTCAGTTGACGTTAGACTCAATAAAAACTAGTCAAGATGACAAAGTGAGAATAAATCTGACAAGACTAGAAGATTGAGTCTGACAAGACTAGAATCATGACAGTCATGATGAATTGACACATAAAGATTAAATCAGAAATTGAGTTGAAAATTAAATCTGAGTTAACTTTGAAACTTTATGACTTTGTCAAGACATCATTTAGACTACGTCATATTTTCAACTTAATATATCATGAGTTATGTTGTGCTCAACTTGACAATGCTTGACAAACTTTCTATAGTTGATTAATCTTCTCAAGTTATTAAGAACTTCTTAATAATTAACTCTATTATAATATATACTCATTCTGTATCTGCTTAAAATATCACATTGTCATATCATTTTTATAAACTTCATTTATTCATTTAGTAAACTCAATTATTACAGTTTTAATTATTTCAAACTTGACTGATAACAAGATTCATCTGTACATGATGTTGACTACGAATCTTTTGATTCTATTCTGTGTTTGAATAGAAGTTAAAAGAGTCAAGAGATCTCAATTCAACGCAGTTCAAACAATGTTAAAACGTTGCGTGATCAGAAAAGTCATTGTGCAAAGTTTTCACTCACGCAACAACATCTCTTCTAACAGTCACAATTAATCTATGAAGAAAATTAATGACATGTCAATGTCAGTAAGAGATGAAAAGATACTACTAGTGAAAAAGACAACTCAGATGAAGAGTCTGCGAGTTATAACTATAAGTGATCGAAGAATTTGTGACTCGTTGACTGCGTTGATATTGAAACGTCTTCATCACATCGACAGTGTTGTCAAGTAATTGATGAAAAGATATCAGGTAGAATAGTTGTTTCAAGTATTGAGAGATGTGATTACAGTGCTTAAAGAAGTAGTGACTTGTCAATCACGCTGATATACTGAGAGAACTTGAACTCATCTTCTTTACTTGACGTCAAGTCATTCATCTATTCACATGAAAAATTGAGAGCTCAAGAGAATGATCAGAACGCATTCTCTTTCATTGATCAGAGTCAAACATTGAATGATTGCGATTGCACATCTATACTAACAATTCATTCAACGTCTACGTGACATAAGTCAAATCAAGAGAAGAAAAGAATTACTCAGTACAATCACACTTTACCTTCTCATCATGTGCATTTCTCTTTCATCACATATTTCTCTGCTCAATGAATGACAATCATTGAGTAAGAGAACACAGCTTTACGTACGTTACAATCATGAACATCATGAGTGCAAAGAAAACGTCTTTCATCTTTGAATTGAGAATCGAATCGAGACATCGTTGTATAGAATATCATCAATGAAGAGCAAAGCAAAGATGATGCATCATAATCAAACAGCACAGACACTTTCATCAAGAGTTTACTTGAGTGTCACGCGCTGAATAAAAGCTATAAATTCATTACTTGATAACACAGTGTCAATCTCATTGTTTCGACTGCGCAAAGCAGTTGTATAGACGATGAGTAATTTTCTTTCTCAGAGAGTTTTGTTCACTTGATATAAATAGCATAGAGTTTCTCATGAGTCAAGTCTAAATCGATGTCACAAGAATGTATGAATTACAATTACAATTATTTCAAACTTTTTTTAGAAGTGATGATTTGATATTCAAGCATGATAACAGTAATGCAATTGCAACAAAATTGAAACAAAAATGTTTTAATCTTATGAAACATCATATTAGAAAATGAACGTTGCATAATGAAATTAGAAAGCAAAGAAGCAAAAGATAAACTTTCTCTTGATATTAATGAACAGCTGACATGAGTAATGCTTCAATGCAATGAACTGCAAAAGAAACAGAAGTTAACAATTATTTAATCAGAGATTGAGACTCTGCAAGTCATTGAAACAACAAAGAAAAGTCATTGAGTCTTCACTTAAGCTCTCATGAAGAACTTGAATGATCTACACATTGTCTTCATAGTGTTGATGATGATAAAATGAAGTCATCATGAAGTTATTTTGCAAAAGTAAAGACTCTCAATGTCTTTAAAGAAGTATCATGACAAAATCATAAAAGAACATAGAGAATGAATTCGCGATGTTGAAATCTCATTTTGAAATATTTCTTGACATTTTGAAAGTGATGAGAAAAAGATTTTTTACTGCATGATTTATCTGAAGAATGAATCAAAGAAACTTTGATTCAATCACAAAGAGACTATGTTTGCAGTTCAGCAAACATGATTCAATTTTATTGACTTTCTTCTGAATTTAATTGAAAACTCGATGAATTGAAGCATAAATGTGACTCAGCAGTACGTGAATGCATTGCAACGTTTAGATCAGATAATACGAACGTTTGCAACTCATCTGAACACTCTGAAACATTAACTTTCGTTGTATAATAATGAGCATAAGTGAGCTCATTTATTCATTAAGTTAAGATCTGAGCTGCATGTGATCATTACTAACGTGCAGTTGATTTCTATCACACGAAATGCGTTAATCAATCTTGTCGCTTGATTGAAAACAAATCTGCAAAAAGAACATGTTTTGTCATCAAAATGATTTTAAGATAAAAACTTGCATGATTGAGATAAAATCAACAAGAAGACTCATTCAAAGTGAAAGAAATCTCATTGATCGACTAAACTTAATTCTTTGTCAAAGATGAGCTCACACGCTTCGTCACATTATAGCAAGAATTTGTTCAACATAACGTGTTACATATACAATGAAAAGAATCATTACTTTACTGATTGTAAAGATGAAAAGATCAAGAATAGATCAAAAGAATTTGATGTAAATTGAGTATTCATTGATTCAATGTTGCATATGAATTGTTTCAAGATTTCAAAAAAAGACAAGTTCTTAATGAATGCTTCAAATTATCAAGAAAAAAACAAAAAGTTCTCTTTGTAAAGATTCTTATATATAAAGAGCATGTAATTCAGAAAGATCAGAAGACAGAAACAAAGATTTACATGAATATCAATGTTAAGATGAACATGATTAATTAACGTTTCATTGTTAAGCAAAATATATTATTGTTAAACATTAATCTTTCAAGATTTATCTGAATAAACAATCAGAGTGTCTATTGTTATGACATCTATAAGATGTGTTATTGATTGAAAGACAGCTAAGATATAGAGAAAAAAGATATAAGTATCTTTTATGCTATTGACAAGAAAGAATCTTTTCTGATTCTAAGTATATTAAGTATGCAATTCAAGCATATTTGAATAAACATGATTGCAAAAACATGATGTTTCAACGTGAATGAGCACGCATTTAAGTTGTTCTTCACACAAGTATTTGTGAAAGCTCTACAAGATGAGTTTACTATGTATGCTCTTGTCATGATCAACGTTGTCAAAGAGTCAATCGTTGAACATTAAGTGAAAGTAATGAATAACGCAGTGAGTTGTATCACAAATGCGCTTGAAACGCAAACTTTATTCATTGAATTAAAAGAATATAAAGATGTATTCTTGACAGAAAGTGTTGACAAATTGCTTTTGCATGAAGATTATGATCATGCAATTGAAATCACTGCAAAGTCATTGTATGAATCGTTGTATAATTTGTTAAACATAAAGTTAGCAACTCTGAGACAGTATTTAAACAATGTCTTAGCAAAAGAATAAATTAAGCACTTCATCAGCTCAATTGATGCGTCTATTTTATTCATTTTCAAAAAGAACAATAGTTTTTATCTATGCATAAACTATTGAGATCTGAATAAGATCACTGTCAAAAATCATCATTCACTGTCTTTAATTAGTGAAACTCTAAACAGACTCAGTAGAATTAAGCAGTTCACTAAGTTAGATCTGAAAAACATCTATTATCATCTCAGAATTCAATGTGAAGATGAGTGAAAGATGATATTTCATATTCATTACAATCACTTTGAATATATGATCATGTTGTTTAATTTAATCAACATGTCTATCATCTTTCAGACTTATATTAATAAGATCATGACAGAACTTTTAAACAACTTTTGTATTATTTATCTGAATGACATTCTAATCTTCTTTGTAGAGAAGATTGATCACGTAGATCATATGAAGCAGATTCTCAAGAAATTAAGAAAGTTCAAGCTATATGCTAGCTTGAAGAAGTGTGAATTCTTCATCATTAAAGTGAACTTTCTAGAATTTGTCATATTCATTGAGAATGTTTTGATGAACTCAAGTAAAGTAGACATCATCAAAACATGATTCAGATCAAAGATGTATTGAGAAATACAAGTTTTTCTGAGATTCATCAATTTCTATCGACATTTTATACATTACTACTTTCAGATAGCAAAGTCTTTAACAGAACTGCTGAGAGATAGTGTAAAAAATGTAAAAATGAACTCATTCATATGATTGAGTGAAGCGAAACAAGCTTTTAATCAGCTTCACAACGTCTTTATGAGAACGTTTATACTAAAACACTTTGATTCAGAGCAACATATATGCATCGAGATCAACGCATTTGATTATGCAGTCGCAAGTATTTTGTCTCAGTCAAATGATGAAGATCAGTGACATTTGATTGCATTTTAATTCAGAATGATGATAAACGTTGAAAGAAATTATGAAACATATGATCAGAAGCTTTTAGTCATAGTAGTAATGTTTAAACACTGACAACACTATGTGAAAGACAATTATCATACTGTTGAAGTTCTGACTGATCATAATAATCTGAAGAATTTTATGAATGTTCAAAAGCTAAATGAAAGACAAGTCAGATGAATCATGAGATTGTTGATTTGCAACTTTGAAATAGCATATAAATCAGAAAAGACAAATTCAATTGATGCATCATCAAGATGATCTGATTATAAAAGTAAGAACATCTTTGCAAATCATTTGCTGCTCATTCTGCAGCAAAAACTGACTAGAATAGAAAGCTTAAATAGCTTTATATTCGTAGCAATCAGAGAATTATACTGTATACAAGTGATTAACGATGTCAAGAAGATGTTTGTTCACAGTATAAGTATGAACAGATATTTAGCAGAACATGTTGAGAGCAGACTGCAAAATGAAACTCATTGATGAACATGAATGATTAATGATGTTGAGAAGATGTTTATTCATAGTGTCAGTGAATGAAGATATTCAGCGAAACATGTCAAAAGCAGATTGCAAGATAAAATCTATTATACATAAGTGATTAACGAAGTTGAGAAGATGTCTGTTTACAATGTCAGTGAAAACATGAGTACATGTTCAGCAATGCATGTCAGAAGTATGCTGCTGAGAATTATGATTCTAACAATGCAAGAAATGCATCTAGATGAAGTACATTTCTCAAGAGATAAAATCTTTCAATTCAAATCAACAACTTCAAGAAGCATAAACATTGAAACATTAATTCATAAAAATTGCAACGTAGTTAAGAAACAGCTTAATTCTGTTGTTGAAACTGTTGATTGCAAACAACTCATTTCATATGCAATTGTCAAAGTATTAACAATTCATGAAATGACATACAACTTCAGTAGTAAATTCATAGTTAAGCTCATTAAAATCTTACAGCAAGAAGATGAATTTGCTGTGAGATTGAAAGCAGATGAAATGACGAGTATATGAAAGAGTGATGTTGAAGTTTGAACATTAAATAGTCAAGAAATGATAGAATACAATGAATCATTGTATGTTTCAGAAGATCTTTCTGTCAGAGAAGAGTTGTTGAAACGTCATCATGATGATTTATTAGCAAAGCATTTTGATGCTGACAAGATCAGCAAGCTATTAGATTGCAAATATTACTGAAAAAGTATGATCAAGAATGTCAAAGAATATATAAATACTTGTAACATTTGTTAAAAAGTAAAAATGAAATGTCATTTATCATATAACAAGTTGAGATCATTATCTTGATTTACAGATTCATGAAAAGAAATCATTATGAATTTCATAACAAATCTGTCGTCTAGTAAATGAAAAGAAGTCGTGTATGACTTGATTTTTGTGATAGTCAATCATTACATGAAGATAACGCGTTATCTGTTTATGAAGAAGACTTTGACTGTTGTAGAGTTAGTGTCAGAATCGTGTCTAAATGATACAATCAATGAAGATCAGAATTAATAGTGCTTGATCTTTAGAAATAGCTATAACTGAATATTAAAAACACAGAAGAAGATTGATACAAAAGCTTCTATTTATGTAATGTTTAAAGACTGTGCTAGGCTTGAAAAAAATATGTTTGTGACATAAAAAGAATGTGATGTAAATGAACAAGATGTTAGTGAAAGAAAAGAGTGTTGAGTCATATCTGAGTTATATTTGAGTCATATCTGACTAGCTCGCTGATTAGCTCTAATTATTACGCAGAAAACTCGCTAGCGTTCACTGCGAATTAATTAGAACTTCAGCCTTGTTCAGTCTTAATACGCTTGTAACAGTTAGCAGAGTTGTTCTTTAAGAAGATTGCTTTAAGATATGAAGTATTGAATGATATAATTATTGATAAAGATAGTTTATTTATCAGTGCATTTTAATCAAAGATCTGCTATTATATCAAGATGAAATGATGACTAAGCATCATCTTTCATTTGCAAACAGATGATCAGACAGAATGACAGAATCAAACGCTGAAACATTATTTACGAGTATATTGTTCAGAAAAGCAAGACAACTGAGCTATGCTTCTATCTGTAGTTGACTTCATGTATCATCAGACAAAGCACTCTTCATTGAGCTGTAGTTTCTTTAAAATCATGTATGACTATAAGTCAATCTTTGACATACACATCAAGAACAATGCTATGAAAGAAGAAGTGTCAGCAGCAAAAAAACATGTTGAAATGCTGCAAGACATGCAAAACATGTTGATGTAATGATGATAAAACGCGATTGATGCTCAGACAAAGTACTATAATTGAAAACATAAGTTTAAGTTCTTTAATGTTGATGATTTAATCATGCTATCAGCAAAAAATCTGAAGCAGAAGAAGTCAAGCAAAAAGCTATCAAATAAAATGATAAAGTTCTTTTATATACAAGAACTCATAGACAAGCAGATGTATTATCTTAATCTTTCAATCATTTATAAAGTTTATTCTGTCTTTCATGTATTTCTTTTAAAGTCATATAATTGTAGACTAAATGATGACTTCATATTCAATTATCTTGTACTTAAGCTTATTAATGATGAGTAAGAATGAAAGATAGAAAAGATTTTATAAAAGTGAAAAAGAAAGAAAATCTTATATTATAAGATACAATGAAAAGAATATTTCATTGAATATGATCAATAAATATTGAGTGAAGATATGAAAGATGTCTTGAAGCTTATAGAAGCTTTTAAAATGAGATTGAAATGTAGATGAAAAGTATAATTACTCACTTTTAAGCATAAATTCATTATTAGAAAAGAAGAATCACTGTATTATGATAGTTTCGCTCTCTAATGAGATGATTACATATGTAAATCAACAGACAGAAGAAAAAAGCGCAAAGATGCTTAAATGCGCTCGACAAAAGAGCGCAATCATCATGACATAATAAACATCATGCAATCATCACTTTATTAAACATCTTTCACACAAAACAAGATTGCAAACTTCTTTTTCTTTTTCATTGTCAGATTTACATTGAGATGTAAAGACAGAGATTCAAAAGACAACAAATTATGCTAAAATATATCAAAACAATTAAAAATGCTGATAAAACAATATATAATTGAGATTGAATATATCACAAAGCGCTTTACATTCAGAATTTCTCTGACAATGTCATTAATAATCATCATCTTTTTAAGAATGAGTTTTTGAATTTTTAAAGACTTAAGTTTGTGAACTCTTTCAAGACAATTCTTTACATGAGTTGTTGTTATCAACTTCTTGTAAAGAATTTTCTGATGAGCAGTGAATGTTTTCAAAGTAACATTCTCTTCTTCATTCTCAATTGCACTATCATGAATATTTTGCAGATGAAAGAATTCATATGTCAAGAATCTAAACATTAAATCATGAGTATTTAGCAGATGTATCAGATAAATATACTCATTGCAATACAGAAATTCTCATTACTTGCACAATGAGCATACTTCTTGTACATTGTCTTTCTTTGAAAGATGACATCACACAGCAATGCTTTATTCTCAGTGTGTAGAACTCAAGCACACTTTATACAAATCATTCTATTTAAAGTTTCAAAATCAGCAATGTTTCTTTCATTTATTCTCATCATTGATAGCTGAAAAGCATCAGTAACAACATTAAGAAGTGAAATAAGTGAATCTCATCATCATTCTTTAATTTCGCGAAGTCTGTGAATTTAATAAGATTGTTAACGAAGCATCAATGATCATTTCTTTTCTCATTGTTTTTTGAATTTTCTTTTTAATAATTGAGATGTACTTAGAAGTTTAAATAGTAAAAGTGATGAGTTCTTGATCAGAATTTGACAACATTTACATCATCATGAGTGATTCAGTATCAGCAGCATCAGCAGCATCATGATCATCATGTTTAATCAATGTCTTTTAAGCAAACTTATGATACTGTTAGTTGCAATAATAGTCGTAAAATTTCAAGTTGTAACATCACTTACTTTCATAATGATCTTAACTTGAGCATCAGTTGACTTCATCATCTTATGACTTTCTTTGAGCATCACTGCGCATTCACAACTCATGATCTAAATCTCTTACTCTTACTATAATAATAAATTCATACACTCTTGTGACATCGATTAAGTCGACTCATGAGAGACTCTATGCTATCTATATCGAGTGAACAAAACTTTCTGAGATAGAAAATCACTCGTTATCTATACAACTGCTTCACGCAGTCAAAACTATCATTATGAGACTATGTATCAAATTAGTTCACGTTGATCACACGTTAGAGAATGAGTGACTCAGTCACTTTAAATTGCTTCAGAAGCTTTGTTTTCATCATCATTCTTGCAGCTGCTTTAAGATTCTTCGTAATAGTGATGATTATTCAATAGTTTGAAAAGTCGACGTCTTGTAGCATTCTTGATCGCAGATGCAATTAGTTTGAGCAATGCATGAATACATGTTTTGCCGTCTGATGATCTCAGTCACAGTCACATTGTACACTATCTGCATCTGAAACGTTTCTAAAGTGCAGATAAACATTCAAATCTATGCATTCAATTTTGATGTGAGTTGCAAGAGTACTTTCAATCTTCTGAAAATCATTTTGCATCTTTATCATCTTGTTGAACAGATGCAATCTTTATGTCGAAATGATGTGAACATCTGCGATGCATTTTCTATATTTCTTTCATCATTGCTTTCACTGACTTCTGTGATACTGCACTATTATGATGCTGTCACTAGTTGAAATCGTTGCAGCGAAAGCTAATCATTTGCATCTTAACTGTATTTTTGCGTCTATTGAAAATATGTTGCATACGTTGCATGCAACATACATAAGACATAATCTTTATGCTGATTTTTTTCTTAGCGAGAAATAGTCTTTTCTCTCGCAGCAGATTCACAGTTCAAGATGAGTGAAATTTCTCACTGCTCAGATTTCAACAGTTTACTTCTTAAGCATGAGTTGCAGACATTTCATCAGCAATACACATGCATATTGCAGTCGATTTCTTCTTTAATCACATTGACATACGTTACTGTTCTTTCAAACTATACAGATGATGTTTTCAACTAGAAATTGACTTTATCATCAAGACATTCAAAAGTCAGAATTCAGTAAAGAAATGAGATTCTTAAGATTGACAATTGTCATCATTGTATATCATGTTTTGCAAACACTCACTTCACTTGTAAAATGTGCAACTCATCTGTTTTGTGTTATCTGTAGAAATCTTTCTCATGCAAATTGATTGTATTTTGCAAAAATGTTCATATGCTACACTTTTAATCAGACAGCGTAGTTCAATCATTCTTTACTAACTCGCTTGTGTTTCTCTTCTTTTAATGAAGTCTTCTCATCAGCATATTGCTTATGTATAAAATGTCTGTGTTTGAACATTTGTTAAATGATATTAATGAAACTTTTGAGTTTATTTGTGTTGAACTTAACGAGTCTTGTGAGTTGCTCATGTCGTAGTAACAGACACGCAGTCTTAACAAGATTTATACATAGTTAGCATGTAAATTTAAAGAATGTTCATGATTCAAGTTCTTTCTGCTAATCATTCTCAACAAATCAAATGCAAGAATGTTCTGTTTCAATTCTTGTTATCATGATGATAAGATACTGAATTGAATAATTTTTATAAGCGATTTTTCTCGTAGTTCTGCGTTCTATTTGACTTTCTCATCTGCGTGCAGATTGCTTGTAGCATGCGCATTGAGATTATTGAAGTTTGCGCGATCGCAAAAACTCTGCATGCAATTAATGCACAGCACTTCATCATCATGCAGCATCTTGATATCATTCAAACTTTTAATAATCTTTAAACTTTACTGTAGTTAAACAGTAGATTTGTAGTCAGCTTACTCTTACTATACAAATATACTCAAAGTTTGTCAAAAGTAATCATATAATGATAAAAATATGATTGTGATTGAAAAAAGATGAAGTTGAAGAAAATGAGAAATTGAGAAAAACTGAAAAAGCAATAAACAAATTAACAATTATTATTCATTTTTGTTTACACTCTATCATCTCAACAACATCATTTACTCAAAAGATAAACAATATTTATGTGCTATTTACACATCATCATTGCTGTCATCTACATCAACTACACATTACATATACTATTTATAATGTTATTTATACACATTATAATTGAAAATAAATCATCATTTAATCAAAAGTTTCTCTTTTTCTTATTTTCTCTTGAAGATTTGAAGATTTTTATCAAGAGCTTCTAAAGTGAATCAATGAGTGCGCGTCATTGTTTATCAAAGTAAACAAAGACATTAATTATTGAGATCAAGAATGAACTCATTTAAAAAAGAAAACAATTATCATGATGAATTGACACATAGAAATTAGATCAGAAGCTAAAGTCAGAAACTGAGTCAAAGATCAGATCTGAGTTAGCTCTGAAACTTTATGACTTTGTTAAGACATTGTTTAGACTACGTCATATCTTCAACTTAATATGTCATGAATTATGTTGTGCTCAACTTGACAATGCTTGACAAACTCTTTATAGTCAATCAATTTTCTTGAGTTATTAAGAACTTCTTAATAATTAACTCTATCATAATATATATTCATTCTGTGTCTGCTTAGAATATCACATTGTCATATCATTCTTATAAATCTCGTTTATTCATCTAGTAAACTTAATCATTACAGTGCTATAGATGCTTCAATTTTGATCATATAACTAGATTCTGCAAAAATGAAGAGCATTGCTTTAAATGCACAGATAAACATCACATTGAAGAATGCACTGTGTCAATGAATAGAAAATAATGCATAAACTGCAACGATAATCATGAATTCTGAAAACACTCATGCTTTAAGTGAAAACTACAGATAAAGCAATCAAAAGAAATCTTTTAAAACAAATTGATCAGATATTCTGAAGCGTTGAAAGACAATCGCTCATTCTCTTCTTTCTTTCTGAACTTCTTAAGTTCAATGAACTTCATGAGTTCAATGAATGTCTCAACAACGACAGACAGTCAAAACATCAACGAGTCAACATGACAAGTGATGAAAGTCAAGAAGAGATGAGTCAATTGCTTTTCAAGCATGATTAGTGACTCAGAAGACATGACGTCTGAACAGACATAGAAATGTCAAATCAGAAAATGCAAAAGATTCTTAATAACTAAAAGCATACAAAAAGTTGTTTCTGTGCAAAGTCAACAATAATTACAAATATCTTTATGACAAATTAAATCTTTCTGCAAATTTTACAGTACAACATTAGAAAGTTATTAAAAATTCAGAAATTATTTTTGATAGACAGAGAAGTTCATAAATTCAACATAATAGTCATTCAGAAACAAGATTGCAACATCAATATTTTACAGATGTTTAGTTCAACTCACAACTTCTTTCATCTAGTGAAAGACTTGTTATTTCAAGCAAGAACATGCATTTATGTCAACATGCATTTAAAACTTAATCAATGAATGATGAAAATCATTGAATTAAACATCTGCTTAATCAAGCTACAAACTAGCAACTTGAAAGACGAGATACAGATATTACAACTCATAAACGTTTACAACTTGTGCTCGCTGTTTATCATCTTCATAGAAGAATCATTTATTATTTCTCATCTGAATAAACTAATCAAAGATGATTGCAAACAATTAATCGTAGAAGATTTCAATCTGCATCATTCACACTGAGAAGACAAAAGATGTTTTACTCATCACATAATGATTAATGCTTTACTAAACATCATTATGAACGCAAGATTAAAGCTATTGCTTGAATTAAACACAATTACTAGAAAGACTCACAATCAGCTCACAACAATAAATCTAGCGTTTGACAGCAAGAAAATACAGTTCATGATATACAAATGCAAGATGAAAACTGATCTGCATCAAGAATCTGATCATCTTTTGATTGTTATGAAGTTGTATTTACGCACATTCTTCATGCAGCTTATGACTCATCGATTATGAAAGAAAATGAACACAGAAGCACTAAATGCTCATTTAAAAATACATCTTTTCGTTGATTGTTTTCTCAATGACAAGACAGGAATAAATGACAGAGTGATTGAAATCACTCATATATTACAAGAAATCATCAAGAAGTTTACTTCTTGAGCAAAATCATTGAATTGAGCATGAGACTTCTGAAATCAGATCTGCTCAGAAGTCATGATGAAATCACGATGACTATGAATTGTATGAAAAACGCAGAGTACTTTAAAAGCATGAAATGACTATCTGAAATATAATGATCACAAAAACAAGATCATTAAAGAAGTAAAATGATCACATTTTAAATTACAGATGCATGAGCTGAGTAACAAATTAAAATTGATTTAATGCTTCGCAAAATGAGTCAGAATTGAAAGTCAACTACTCAAGAAACTTTCGCAGTTTTCATCACTAAAGAGCAACAATTTCAATCACATAGCAGATTCATTCGAAGAAAAAACAGAGATTTTACGAAAGAAGTTCTTCTCATCATTGTCTCAGACAAATATCAGCAACATTTCAAAATCATTTATATCACTGACAATGTCATTCAATTCAGTCTTATCACAAAACAAGATGAGATAGATAATTCAATGAGTAAAAGTCAACAAAATATCAAAAGCATTTGAAATTTCAAATAAAACACTTTAAGTGAGTCTAACAGAACTGACTTCAATACTAATCAGTTTATTCAACGCATGTATAATTCACAAATATCACTTGAAGCAGTTCAAAAAAACTCAGACAATAGTGTTAGAAACCAGCATAGAGTGAGTCATATGAGTGTCATTTAACTAGAAGATAAATGCTAAGAAAGAAAGATAGCTACAGAAAAGAAGCTGACTACATATGTGTGTTTCTCAGTCGACGCTAGACTCAATAGAAACTAGTCAAGATGACGAAGCAAGAATAGATTTAACAAGACTAAAAGACTGAGTCTGACAAGGCTAGAATCGTGACATTACTTTCTTTCTTCGATGATTCATGTTTGCATGAATGTATTTTCTGCTCGACTCGCTTGATTGCTCAATCATGATTAGCGCGATTTGTTTGAGTATTGAATATGAAAATCATCAATGATCTTCTGAGCGTTCATAAATTCATCATCATCAGCGTTGTATCAATTGAGATCATTGTCATAGTCATTTCATTTGATTCTATACTGAAGTCATCTTCGATATCAACGAAAATTCTGTTAGAAATCAGCATAGAGCGAGTCATATGAATGTAATGTAATGAGTATATAAATGCTAAGAAAGAAAAGTATTTAGAAGAAAAGAATTGACTATCTATATGACTCAGAAGAACATAAGCTAACTCTGAATAAAGTTGACTTCAGAACAAGTCTATGCTCTAGCGACGAGCGATCGACGATAGCTCTCAGAATAGTCATCAACATAGTCATCAACATAGTCATCAACGAAAATGCGTAGCTAGAATCGTAACATTACTTTTTCTTCTTCAACGATTCATGTTCACATGAATGTATTTTCTTAGTCTTGTGTAGAATCGAAATGCCTATTGTAGCAGACTCACTATGCAAGGTAGAAGTGTCATTGAAGCAGACTCACTAGTTGCATGTGAACGAGTTGACAGATTGATTCACTGATAGATAGAATGATGAGAAGATAAATCATTGCATTGACAGTGTCATTGAAGCAGACTCACTGATTGACTTGCTCATTGAAGAGATTGACTTTGAGCTCGTCATTGTAGCAGACTCACTAGTTGCATGTGAACATATGACCAGATTTACTGATGAGTAAAGCGATGAGAAGATAGATCATTGCATTGAGAATAGATGTCATTGAAGCAGACTCACTAGTTGCATGTGAACTGATAAACGAATCGATTCACTGATAGATAGAATGATGAGAAGATAGATCATTGCATTGATGATGTCATTGAAGCAAACTCACTGAGAATTTGCTTCTCGAGATAAAGACTTCACGCAGTTCTATGACTGACTTCGTTTGATTGTTCAACAAATTCGAAGAATTTCTTGCGAATCTGAATGAACGGTTAATTCGCTGATCTTTGACCTAGTTGAATGATTTCAATCGTTTGTTTATACTCGCTGATCAGCGCACAAGTTTGAATCTTTTGTTTATTCTTGCTGAATCAGCTCATGAGAGAGAAGAATGAATGTCTGCATGATCGCAAGTCAACTAGATCAAAGTCAATAGTCATGTGAATTGAGCAGAGCAAGTCGATGCAGATTATTTCTCTTCATCTGTAACAAAGAAGCATTTATATAATGTTAGAGATCAGCATAGAGCGAGTCATATGAGTGTAATGTAACAAGTATATAAATGCTAAGAAAGAAAAGTATCTAGAAAAGAAGAGTTGACTATCTATATGACTCAGAAGAACATAAGCTAACTCTGAATAAAGTTGACTTCAAAACAAGTCTATGCTCTAGCGACGAGCGATCGACGATAGTTCTCAGAATAGTCATCAACATAGTCATCAACATAGTCATCAATGAAGATGCGTAGCTAGAATCGTAACAAATTCAATATATCATTGATTTTTCACTCGTCTTCGTTGTTTATCACTATTGAATCTGAGAGTTCATTCTTTTGATCAGGCAAGAGATTGTCGACGACAGAACGAAGCAGATCAGAATGAAATACATCATAAACATGCATAGACTTTAATAATTTCAGTTTATATGAAGAGTCAACAAGATCTAGATTGGTGAAAGAATCGAGCATTTTGTCATCTAGCTTCTTGAAAAATCTCGCTGTAATGATGTTTCTTTCATTCAGAAACATCTTTGATTCAATCTCATAATTAACTTCTTTTCTATGTTTATTGACTTGTTTCATCATTAGTTCTCATGTTTTGACTAGTGACTTGCGAGCAAACTTCAATGTTTTATTCATATGTTCAGATATATTCTCGACTTTAGTCATCTGCAAGCGTTCATGAGAACTTTCATATTTGATGACATTGAGTTCAAAGCTCATACAAGAATGAAAGTCTTTGTTTAGAAAGAAAGAAATCGAGAAGATGACTGAGAACAGAGCATTATTGTCAACAAACTCAGTCATGAGTAGTAGCTTAGCTCAGTCATTCTGCATGTACAAACAGAAGAATCGAAGATATCTTTCAACGTTCTGATTGACTTGTTCACTTTGATCATTGATCTGAAGGTGATAGACTGTGAAGAGTTGAAGATTAATGTTTAGTCTTTTGCAAAGCAACTTTCATAGAATGAAGATAAATTGAGAGTCTTGATTTGAAACAATGAAATCGAGTAAATCATGTATTTAATATATTCACTGAAGCATTAGCTCAGCTGTTTTTTCTGCTGTAATTCTCTCGTCATCAGTGAAGCAAGAAATATAATGTCGTTTCTTTGTCAATCTACATATCATTGTTAGTATGATGTTTTTGTCTTTCGAAAAAGATAAGTTGATGATGAAATTCATAACTATGTTTTTTCATTGCTGTTCAAGTATGAATAGAGAATGTAGTAGTTCATTGAATTTATTTTGAAAAGTCTTTGATCACTGACAAATGTAGCAGTTTTGAATATATCAATTTATTGTCTTTCACATAGAAGATCAATAGTAGTATCTTCTTATGATCTTCATCATTCTGAGAATTTCGAAATGATCAATAAAAGATTGATCATGAACTTCTTGAATTAACTTCATTTGAAGATGCTCATCAAAGAAAACTCATAGAAAGTCATCTCGATATAGTATTTTGTTCTGAACTCAACAATTTCTTAATTTAGTATCTTCGTATTGAGCTTCATCTTTTAATACAACTTCACGAAGTAGAATATAATTCTTGTTGATTCTGTTAGCTTTTAGAATCAATCAATAAATTGATTCATCATTCTCTTTCTTTTCTAGATCAACGATTTTCATTCGATTCAACGTGAGAATTGTAGTTCGCTAATAGCAACATCATTCATTCTTGAGACTTCTAGAAGCTGAATCAACTCAATGAGTCAATGCATCGACTTTGATGTTTTGTTTGTCTGAGCAATACATGATTTTGAAGTTGAAGTCAACGAGCTTTTGTACTCAGCGCATTTGACGTTTACTTAGCTCTTTATCTTTCATTAATGACGTTAAAGCTTGATGATCAGTGAACATCTTGATGAGTAGCTCAGTCAATTTCAGCTCAGATCATCAATGCTTGAAGACATGAATGATTGCTAGTAATTT
>JAABUL010000516.1_pt1 | contig 82145 bp, 84 predicted proteins | sample 5559151 | NCBI WGS metagenome assembly JAABUL01 (sample SAMN10711876, study PRJNA513368) | rock metagenome | isolation source: Antarctica rocks | place: Antarctica: Victoria Land, Pudding Butte sud
ACCCAAGCTACTGGGAGTATGCCAGAGCTATGTTCGCTTGTGGTCATTTCACCGACGACTGGAGCTACTGGGTCGATAAGATCTTGGACCGATATCTCAATGAGTGGGCTTGGATGCAAATGATAATCCTTGAGCTATGGTCTTAGTCTACGGCAATCTTGAAGAAATCTCCCTCATGGATATCCAAGCAGTATTACCTACAGATGCAACATCCTTCAATTCTCAAGCAGAAAAGGCTCAGATATCTATCGAGGGGCCCTTTGCCATGATATAGTAGACGGCAGTCGTGGGTGCTACAATTCTGGACGAACTGCACGAGAATGGGTAGGATTGCGAGTTGGGAGTTGGGATAGCATGAGGGAGGGAGGACGGGAGGAGAGACCGGGAAGCAACAGGGGTTATTCGAAGTGGGTGGCTAGATAGCTTCAGAGAGAGAGAAGGACTCGACGAGATTTTTTGGGGGGGGTTTAGACTTGTGGATAGGAAGCCTAAGAGGGTCGTTCTGGATTTTTTGTTTTTTTGTTTTCCTTCATCAAGTGCATGCAGTCTATGGCTAGGACACTTATCTAGGCGCTGTGTGTATGCTAAATTCCATGTAATATAGCCAAAATCGATGCTTTATGTCTTTTCGTTGTGCAGTCACATCGATAAAATGCGCATACGAGCGCGTGAACCGTCTATATAACCAAGTGCTCACATAGACAAATCGGAACTGTGAAAGCTGGCCACTTCGACGTGGGCTTCCGTTCGCTGTTTGGCCACATGGTCATCTAGCCACGTGGCCTTGTTGTTTGTGAGCATCACGACGCGACGCTCGGTCTATGTATGTGGAAGCTGGCCAATTCGGGGTAGGCTTCCGAATTCGCTGCATGACCATCTAGCTCACAGGAATAGGTGGGCTTTTGGTCTATGTATGTGGAAGCGGGCCACTTCGACGTGGGCTTCCGCTCGCTGTTTGGCCACATGGTCATCTAGCCACGTGGAGCTCAACGCGTGGGTAAAGCGCTGTTACCGCTCTGTCGATGAGGCTGTTCAGCTCTTTTGACAAGCATAGCTCGCAGAAGGTCCGTAGCCAGCACCTCGTACAGGTAAATCTCGTTGCCGGCCGGTCGTTCTGGAAGTGCAACGTCGCAAACACTCATGCTGTTGTGGGAAGTATCGGGTTCGCGATGGTAGTAGGTAGGAAACAGCTTCTTGCCAAGTTAATCAGATGTTAAAGGGCCGGACTCGTGTAGGCGTCTGCATTGTGGCGGGTTGTGGAACTACCTATAACATGCAGTAAGCCATGCGCCGTACGTTCCGTGGCTCGTGATTGTCGATCTTCTGTACGATGAGATTCGTATATTTCGGCAAGGTAGCTGTGATACGTGAGAATTTTGATGAACACGACTCACGATATACACAACGGGAGGTAACAGAAGGGGGGTTTTGAAGTATAAACATTACTATCTAAGGTACGGAATAGAGGACTCCAGGACAGCGAGTGGTATATGCAGCCATCGGGAAATACATTAGCTTTCGTAAAGCGCTGCAGCGATGCGCCTCATCTATCCGATTTTTCGATAATTTGTACAACAGTAAGATATACTGAAAGAGCAAATATTAGGTATACTTTTCCCACCCAGCAAGATCTACGGTTGATTATCGCCAGCCGCTTGTGGCTCATTAAAAATGTTATTATTCTATGTATTCGCCGAATCGTGGTGCCACTGTGAACGGGTTTTAAGTGGGTCGACTGGATGTTGGACATGCGAGGCGCATTGCTGACGCCCGGTATGGACATGTAGACCTGCATGACAATGCATGTCTTACATTGCCGTTGCGGAGCTTGTAATAGAGTTTTATCTGATTACTCGTATGCAGGGCCCAGCTTTTACGCTCTTGTGTGATAATGGTGATGACGACTAAGATCAGTTAAACCTCCACGCATTATACTTCGCAGACAGTTTGCACAAATATTACGACAGTCTAATACATGACGTATATTCTCAACATTTATATTTGTGTATCAAGATTTAGGTTTCAAAATCCAAAGTCGCCAGTCGCTATTGAACTTACTGCATGGATCCTCCAATACTCGTACATGCAGCCAAGGAAGCTGAAGGAGTAATTGTTGTGGTCACAGTTACACTACAAATAGGGTCAGCAACGGCCCGTAGATGGATTCAGTAGCGTTGCAAAACTTACACCTCCTCCCAGATGACAGTCGTATACGCGGTGGCAATGGTGTACCTTGTCTTCGTTTTGGTCGGAGTCGGGGCTGTAATGGTGATCAGGCTGGCGGTACTGACACCGCTGTAGACCGTGATTGGAGGGGGCGTGCTTGTCGCAGATACAGTGGTGATAGCTATAGATTCATCAGCTGGAGCTCAGTAGAAGAGGCCATTGACTAGGGGTTCGTACAGACTACCGTTACCGTTGATGCAGGAGCTGTGCTTGTTGAGGTTACCGTGGTGTAATCGGATGTGTTCATGTCCGTCACAGTGACTGTTGGCGCATCTAATTGGAAAGTGTCATCAGCCTGACATTACCCTTGTTCATCCGTGGAACTTACCTGGAGCACGTTTCTGCACCAAGGCCAAGCGTTCCTTCCTCTCCTTGATGCGCTGGGTTCTGTCAAATGGCACACGCCTATCCTTGACGTGCCTCGCTTTTGCTCCAGTCTCCAATGCTTTGGCCGTGATTAGGGTAGGTGTTATAGTACATGTCGGATCCGGTTGCCTATGTTTGCTGGGCGTTACGCAAGTGGCAGTACTCGTTACTACGACTTGAGTTACATCCAAAGACCATGTAGCCTCTGTGATAGTCGCTAGGGTCTTGGTCAAGGTTGTTTTCACAGGTTTTGGTGTGCTCGTGGTCGTGGGACGGAAGACAGAAGGACTTGTGACTGTTGATGGACTCAGTATAGTGGTGGTGATGAGCGTGCTGGTGGAGGTATAGTCTGGAGATTGACTATTAGCTTTATACCGAGGTCAAATAATGCGTGAACCCACTGAAGACTGGCGTCGTTGTTGCTGACATGGTCACTACGTAGGTCAATCAGCTGCTGTTCGAACAAACAAATGTCGAACTCAGTACCAGTAGGAGTGTACTACAAATTCGTCAGAATTGCTCCCTCAGTGTTGAAAATGCGAACCATCTTACAGTAGAAGTCTGCTGCGGCCCCACCGTCAAGGAAAAGTCACGCATGTATGCAATAGGAGTTCCATTGTTATTGTTGCTCAGGATCAAGACTGACCAAGCACCAGAAACCAGGTTTGCTTTCTTGATGGGGCTTAAGATACAAAAGTTAGGTGACGGAACTCTTCGAGCAGGTGGTTAGTCGGCTTACCAAATGGATAGCTCAGGCGTATCGTCAGGCTGAAGGTTCGTATCTGAACATTGCAGTTCATTCCCACTCGGATCCACGAGGAGGTTGTTCGCAACATCTTTCGAACACCCTACGCCAGAAAATTAAGCACATGCGCAGGAGAAAGTCTAGTAACGAATACCTTCAAACCTGGAAACAAACGTGAAGGCATCTGTGGAAAGTGAGTTTTGAAAGTAAGAATCTCCACTTTGGAAATCCACTCCAAACGATAGACAAGTTTGGGACCAAGCAGTTTGCGCAAGAAGAGCGGAAACAATGGCAAATTTGCTGGCAGCAGAGAATAGAGAACCCATAGTGAGGTCTGGAAAACCAAATCTGCTGCGAGAAGCTTTGAGTTGAAGGAACTTGGATGTTAAGAACAAGTGCAAGAAAAGGGCAAGTTGGAGAAGCTAGCGAGACTCCAGGCTTATTAGAAGAGTGCAATATCAAGCCGGTAAGCTGACTTGCGGAGGATTCGCATCAGACCATGTACAATTTTTGGTGCATGCACGGTACCGCTGTCTGGAATAAACAGATCCTGATATCGGCTCCAGTACGAGGCGTAGTCAGCTGTATGAGAAAAGATGCCTTGATACTCCGTAGACCGTAGGTCACGAATCCCTAGAGCAATCGGTCTCCACCAACACGATATACTAAGTATATAGATGTTTGATTGGGGATCGACAGATTGGTCTCTGTTCCAGATTGGGATATGAAGGGTTACCTGGCGTAGGCCTGAATGGACAACGCCAAGGTTCGACAATTAGCCATGATGGGAGCTGACGGGGAGCCGTGGGGGCGTTTACATTAGCACCCCCCAAAGCAGGAGAATTAAGCGATAGGGCTCGCTAAGGTACGACGTCGTGGTCGTGTCACCCATATGATATATCAGACCAATATCAGCTGCGGCCTTCGATCACCGAAGAACGTGTCTCAAAGTCAATTCCTTCGATGACACTTTGAGAACCATTAATGTTGCCTAACATGGAGCACTTTCACCGGTATCTTGCATGTACCACGCCCCGCCAGCCTTGTCTGCGGCTGCAGGCCTCGTGTGCACCTTGCGTACCTGCTTCAAGTTCCCGCAGCTACAGGTCCTTCCTGCAGCGGGCTGGACATGGCATTAGCAAAAAGCCTCTTAACAAGGATTATTTATATGAGAGCGTAAGCCAGCTATACCTGAACAAGCCCGGCAACGCTTAAGCAATGTTCAGCCCGCTGCAGGAAGGACTGTAGGTTACTCAAAGATCCCCGTGTAATGTTATTTTACCGTTTCTGCCACCATGTGAGCACACTCGACTCGGCCCTTACGCAGGCGTGCACAGCATAGTCAACGGCGTAGTCACCTAGACTAATCTTGTGGTCCGAACAAGGACAATCCTGCGTGCTGACTCCGTAATCAGAAAAGCTCTGCCGGAGGCTGCTGTTTTATATTGATGGTCCAACGCCGCCGGCCAGCTATTATAACCTCGAGGAATTTCCATCTCCTGGCCTTTTGCCATGCCTTGTGTTGTCCCATAGCTTCTCCTTCCGAAGTACCTCATCCTGTTGGATCCTCTCGTCTAATCCTCTCTTTACGTTTCTGTTACTGCGCTTTGAAGATAGAGCTATACCTGGCACAATGCTTGTCCAACATCTCCTACCTCTCAGTCTCGCCGTTTTTGCTGGCTCTTCACTAGCTGATATACCACCTGAAAAAGTTCTATGGGGCGAGAAAGGCGCCCCAATCGCAAGCAAGGACCTGACTTCTTTGCCCGCTTCACCTGCTGAACGAGCACATGCTCGTGATACTGCTTGCAGCAACGGCCCATTGACAAGGAATTGCTGGGCCAGTGGCTACAGTGTTGCTACCGACTTCGATGCCAAGTGGCCGACGACTGGCAAAACCGTATCCGTAAGTCGCTCGGCGAAGAAAACCACCGTTTTGTGCTGATTGCCGTGCAACGATAGTATAACCTGGAAATAACAAATACAACATGCAACCCTGATGGAACCGGAGTGAAAGACTGTCTCTTAGTAAACAACCAATACCCCGGCCCCACGATAATTGCCGGTGCGTGCTGCAGATTTTCCTCGACAGTGCAACGAAGACTAATGAAGTAAATAATGCAGATTGGGGTGACACCCTATCGATAACGGTCAAAAATTCGATGCAAAACAATGGGACTGGTGTTCACTGGCATGGGATTCGACAACTTGGCTCGGTTGGAATGGATGGTACAAATGGGATCACCGAATGTATGGCACTATCCTCGATGCGGGGAGGATCTTGGGCCAAACGCAAACTGACTCGCTCATCTCAGGCCCCTTGGCTCCCGGAATGTCGAAAACATACACATTCAAGTGCACTCAATTCGGGACCACCTGGTATCACAGCCATCATTCATCGCAATATGGAGACGGCGTGTTTGGGGGAATCATCATCAACGGCCCTGCAACAGCCAATTACGACGTCGACCTCGGAACTTATCTTGTCAATGATTTCTATTACAAGACAGCAAGCCAGTTGAGCGACATTATCAACAGCAACCTTCAAAATCGTAAAGGTCCGCCCCCGGCCGATACAATCCTTATCAATGGAACGAACAAAAATGCCAACGGCGGAGGGTCATATGGAAAAGTATCGATGACAGCAGGGAAAAAATATCTACTGAGGATCGTCAATCCTTCGTTGGACAACATGATTAGGGTTTCTCTCGACAACCATTCCTTTAGCGTAGTCACTGCTGATCTTGTTCCAATCCACCCGTACAATACCAATTGGCTGCTTTTGGGAATTGGTGATTCTCTCATGATTTATTCATTTAAGACATACTGATTTCTTTCAGGCCAACGCTACGACGTAATCATCCACGCCAACCAAACAGTCGGAAATTACTGGTTCCGCGCTGAAAACGAAGCCGCCTGTAACAGCGCCAACAACTTCTTCGGTCGAAGTATTTTCAGTTACACCGGCGCGGCCCCGGCGGACCCTACAAGCACCGGATCGACAAGACCCTCCAACTGCAATGACGAGAGCCCCCTCGTACCATGGGTCATCAACAACGTCCCCAGTGACACATTCACCAGCCAAGTCAAAACCCTGAACGTTGATCTCGGCCCGGGAGTTTCTAGCAACGGACAGAATATCGTCGTTTGGGCTCTTAATTTTACGGCCATCGATGTCAGTTGGGAAAACCCGACATTGAGTTATGTGCTCAGTCACAACACGAGCTATCCACCTTCGGAGAACTTGATCGAGCTTAAGAACGGAGGAATCGTACGTAACCCTTGCGATGCCTCAATGTTCTATAATTTGACACCCTATCACAGTGGACTTACTGGGTCATCCAAGAAACCGTTGGCGGCAACGTCAATATTGCCCACCCAATGCATCTTCACGGCCACGATTTCTATGTTCTAGGTATTGGGTCTGGGGGATTCAGTAACTCCTCCGTCAGCGCATTGAACTTCAATAACCCGACCAGGAGAGATACCGCTATGCTTCCAGCTGGTGGGTGGCTTGTGATTGCTTTCCCAACGGACAACCCGGGAGCTTGGCTCATGCATTGTCATATTGTAAGACTCCCCTTCTATATACCCTTCAGCAGCCTTTTTAGGGGCTAATTGAAATCCAGGCATGGCACATTGGTGAAGGACTCGGTGTTCAATTTCTGGAGAGCAAGGACAGCATCCCTGCCTTTCCCGCAGACTATCAGTCTACCTGCGATGCATGGAAAAGCTACTACCACGGTAACCCGCTGTATCTTCAGCAAGATTCGGGGTTGTGAGCGTGCAATCTTTTGTACTATTAGCATCATCAATCGTTAAGCGTTTCATAACCTGTAATTAGAGCGGAGTATAACCAAAAGATTTTTAATGTCCTTTAAGCCCATAGAAGGTTTGGATGTAAGCTATGTCAGTGTAGTTGCAGGTTTAGCCAAATTCACTGTAATGGTTTTATCATTACAGGCCAACATAACCACATTGACAAATCAGCTTCGAAAAGGAAAGTATAAGTTGTTAAGCGTTTCAATGCTTAACAGCAGTATGGAATGGACGAACCAGCAAGACTGCCTGCTGTCTCAATATCATACCCATATGCCCCTACTTGTGAACCCCTAAGTGGAAAGGATGATTCAAACAGACGACTTTCTCATCAAGCTTTGCCTGGTCGCTTGCGGATTTGCAATTTTGAGGCAGCGGCAAGAGTCTCTATGTGCAGGAATTGTGAAGTATCTGAAGGTACCAGGTGGATACATATCTTAGTCTTGCCCGAGGTTTCTGTCGTCTCTTGGCACGAAAAGAAGATAACCCCAGCTCGGGCATGATGCGGCATACCGCCGAGATAATGCAGCCAAGAGGGCAACTGAAGCCGAGCACATGGCAGTCGCGTGGTGCGTCTCATGGAGCCTCAGAAAAGAGCCCGGAAGTGACTCAGACTAAAGCAGCCTATGCTCAGCTTCGAGGCTAATAGTAGCGAAAGTGAAAGATATCTTCTGTGGTCATGTTGCTTGTCGCCTGCTGGATCAAAGGCAAGGCTGAGGCGACTCGTAAGACTTGCAGTGCAAATACATCCTTCCCCACTCTTTTCTGCGATGAAAGACCTCCATCGCATTAAGCGCTTTTGCACGTTCCTACGGTGCCCGGTCAGATTCTTGAAACGCTCTGTTCACGAATAGCCTTGACTGCAACCCCCGTCTTCATAGCTTGTCTGCTTCGATCCTTCCAGCCTTACTCAGAAGAAAACGCTCTGCCGATGACGACAATGGGCGTTGGAGAGGTGGGTGCTATCATCAGTATCGCCGATGTGGCTGCCCGAGTATGCCTTCGATTAGGGCGATTCCTGAATGAAGTCAAAGATGCCGGCGAGACAAGAAGTAGTCTGCATAAGAAAGCGGCAGCGTTGCACGATATCCTTAAAGTCGTGGACGCAGCAACGAGGAAGCGAAATGTACATGTTCACACGAAGCCTATCAGCGACGACGAGGGCGGGATTCTTGTAATGCTGACTGCTGCGTTGGGCCGCTGCGAGTCAACAGTAAAGAAGTTCGAAGAGATGCTTGGAAGGCTGGGGGGCGGAGGGACAGAGCCGAATTGGCTGGGACGGGCAATACTGCAACTGAAGCTCGATGTTCGAGGTTCTGGCATAGCAAAGATAGAAAGGGATATAGAAGCAGATATCGCAGCACTACAGCTACTGTCTACCTGCTTCTTGCCGTAAGCTATTAGACGCCTATCTCTTATGCAAAGGCTGACTCAACATCCCAGCTTCATGCACGAAAAAACCCTAACAGCTCTCCACGTCGGCAACAAGAGGACCGAGCGGTACCTCGCACAGATGCAACAGGAAATCAAGCGTTACCGTGTGGTACTCGAATCATTGTCTCGGCAACCCCTTCCAGCTGAGGTCCCGCTCGTGAGGACTGAATCTTGGGATGGGACACATATCGTTGAGAACCGGGAAGTAGTGGATACTCTTGAAGATGAGGATCTTGACTTGCAGATAATGAAGGAGACTCTAGGCGTGGCACGTTCGTTGGTTGACACGATCTCCACACGTGGAAGTGTTATAGGACAGACAAGCTCTGGCGGTACGACGCATAGAGGGAGCACCTACGGAGAGGCCCATGGAAATCTCTGCAGTGACAGTGGCGAAACAATAACCGAGGACGGCCCTTGGAGTGGAAGACTATCGACGGAGACTGGAGGGGTCCTCCTACCTGGATATATGACCGATGCCACCCCAGAAGATTGTCAAACTGCGCCGATGGTGCGAGCGATGAATGATCAAGCGAATGATGAACTGCATCGCAGCCTAACGGCTCGACTGCTTTCCCCTCTAGAGCTGATGACAGAATTATTGGAAGAATACGTACTACAAGCCAAACGAGACTTACGCGCCTGCCGTTACGGCGAAGCCAAATCTTACCTGATCAAGGCGACTGAGCAGGGAGAAGCGCGAGAAGCAGCCTATAACTGGCAATTCGATGAGAAGCTGGAGATTAAAACCAGCCTAGCAGCAGCATACATCGGGCTCGAGGAATTCGACTTAGCCGAGCGTACACTTCGCTCGCTGCTCCCTTTGGCAGCGGACAAGCCGCTGAATCTTGGCGAAATACACTATTCCATAGCGAATCTGCACCGGACCAGATACTGCCAGATCAAAGACGTTGCAGTTTTGGATCGACTGGAACAATCTGCACGATCCTCTTACTTGTTTGCGTTGAATTCCCCTATTATTCCAAAGCCGTTTCTTACGCATTCAGCGGAGATAATGATCGAGATGTCCGAGTGGAAGGGAGACCACGTCGCTGCGCGTACATTCCGGGCTCGCCATCCTATAGTCCCATCGGTTCCAACCTCTACAATCAATAATGACTCGACGTTTGAGCAACAAGCGAACCCCTCAGGCAGTGCTCCAAACGGAAGGGACCACTCTTCCGAGGCTCCATCATCAACAAGCATACCTTCGCGGCATGCAGCACAATCGCAATCTTCTATACAGGAATCACCGTGTAGAGAATCTCTGAGCTCCCCACCCACTTCCATTGGGAAAATACCTCTTCAGCCCGTAGCGTCAGTAAGTTTCCTCGCCAAAGTACGAGGAGGCGACGTTGAAATGACGAACTTTCTGCTCGAGATGGGTAGCGATGTCGAACAGACCGACGATCAGAGCGGCCTCACTCCGTTGCTGATCGCCGCAAAAAGCAAGCATACTGAAATGTGTCGCGCGCTCTTAACGAATAACCATGCGCGGGCAGACATTCACGCGAAAGACAGAGGTAGGCGGAATGTCCTACACATCGCCCTGTTCGGAAGCGGAGGAGAGGACATGATCCCGCTCCTTTTAGAGCACAACGCAGACCCTAACGTAGCAGATGAGGAGGGTATGACACCTCTCCACTATTGTGTCGAATTCAACAAGAGGCGTGCTGCCCAGGATTTAATAAGTAAGAACGCGGAGAAGGAGACCCCTAATATAGCAGGAGAAACGGCTCTATGTTTAGCGATCAGGAAGAGGAAGACGGAGCTGGTGGAGCTTTTTCTACGAGAGGGAGCAGTTGTTGATATAAAGAACATGCCTCGTACTTCCAAGGACATCGAATTTATCGTTGAACAACACCTGGCGCGGCGTTTGAATTCAGGTACAGAGTCCATTGTCACTAGGCAGGACTCGGCCAGCACAGTACTTTCAGGTCAAACGGACCAGACAGCGGCCTCGAGGCTCTCCCGGCGCAGTCGACTCGGCTCCCGGTTCTTCAGAAAATCATCGTTTTGTTGGACGTCAAGAGATAGCAATACGAACTTCTAGGCAGCGTTCTGTGCGGCGTTGGATCTGGGGCACTGTGAAATTTCAGCGTGGCGTTTGGAGGATTGCAGCAGTATGTTTGTAAGATATCCTGGCGTTGTAAAGGTCAGATGTACGACTCAGGGATTTACGCTTTGCGAATACTTTGGGAAGGAGAAAAACTTTCATTTCGGCTTACGTGATTTCAGCTGTATTCTAATACGAGGTGATGCAATAAAGTATTCGGAATGGCCACCGTACCGCAATTGCACTATACTCGAACATCAACAAAGATGCAAATATTTACATATAAGGGCAATAACGTCAAATACATATAGAAACGTAAAGTGATTGAAATTATAATATACATCTAATCATGAAAGTGACTGTCATCAATTTTTTTAAGATTTGATCCACTCGACGCTTCTGCAGTTAACGTGTTCGTTGAGTGACATGTTTTGATTGACCGTAGAACCCCTGCGTAAATTTAATCATCAAAATTTTGCAATCACACATAATAATCAATACTGAGTTAAATCTGATTATTAGCGACTTCAGTTATAGTCCTGAACTAAATCTTTTTAATGAATCAATAACAATCGAATACGATCGAGCGCGCATAAAGATAGATATAAAGGCCTATGTAATACATGTAAGCTACGTTGATTCTACGTTGGCCCCCTACGTTGTACGGTGGCCATTCCGAATACTTTATTGCATCACCTCGTAATTACTGGTTAATTTTACAGTACAGCTCGCTAAATAGGTATTGCGAATACGCCAATTTAAGAAACACCAGCCACCAGGAAAATTCCGTGAAGAAGAGGTGCGCCAGTGGACGTCCTATAGACAGTTCTTCTTTACGGGCGATTCGCGCAACAGTGCCGTCGATGCCTCTCGATCGAGCCGACGTGTGGTCTAATTGAGCAACGATGGGGAGAAACGGAAAAGGAAAACGCAGAGCCGTTCAAGACGTCACAGTATCATCGTTTGGTATGGTGGCTGTAGGAGGCTCCACGGCCTCATCCATTCCATCAGTCGTGGGTTGAGTTTGGCTTCCATTCAGAGGCCAAGGCTGGAGCTCTTCCTGTCGTCGCTGCCTGTTCCAAGTGTACAAGGGTATCAATCTACCAGCACGCTGTCCCGGGATGCAGCGTCGAATTATCCATGGTAGAACATCCCTGATCTGATACTGGACATGCCTGTCGGTTGGGACGCCGAAAATGTAGTTCATCTCCTCCAACGTTGTCACCTGAACGGTCCCGGGAACAAACAACCACACCAAAAGTGCGGCCATGGCATCTAGACCGGCAAACAAACCCAGCAGTCGTGTCGGGCCTAAAGCGTGGTTCAGTTGCGGTACGGTCAAAGCTAACAGGCCCGCAAGCATGAAGTTGACGGAACAGCTGAGTGACATCCCAGCTTCTCTATTGATGAGTGGGAAGACCTCGCTCGAATACAGAAAAGGAACAACACCGGCTCCTGGAGAATAGGCTGCCGTATAGAGGACGACAAAGACCTCAACTACTGCGTGTTTAGCGGTCGCTTCCTGGAGCTTGAAGCTGAATGCAGTAGCAAGCAACAAAGGCACCATCGCCGTAAGAGACGCCAGCAGCAGGAAGCGGCGCCCTTTGCCATCGATAAACCAATACGCGATAGGAGAGAAAACCGCGTTAGAGGCAGCAAAGCCGAAGCTCAGCCACAGACTCTCCATAGGCTTGGAGCTGCCGTCACTAAGTATCGTGGTGGAAAGGAAAGCGAAGATGTTGATACCCGAGAGTTGCCTGTCATTTTATCAACATTAGAGCTCTTTTTGACGCAAAACAAAAAGATTAGATGGCGTCACTTACTGAGATGCCATGACTGTACAGGCCGCCAGACTAGCTCTGCGATTCCTCGAAACAGTAAATAGCTGCAGAAAGCGTTTCCAGTAGCTAGAACTTTTAGCCTCCTGCTCGTACATATCGTAATCGCTCCAATCTTCTAGCTGCCTCTCAATATCCGGGTTCTTTGAGAAAAGAAGAGTCTCTACCCGGAGCTGAGCGTAAATGTAGTAGAGATCTCCTGCATGGCTATTATTAACGAAGCGTATTCCGAATGCTGGATACGCACGGGCAGCTTGGAGCGACGTCTCCCGCAATCCACGAAGTACTTTGAAGGCTTCTGCGTATTTGTTCTTCTTGGCGAGCCATCGTGGCGATCGAAGAGCAAGTCAGCAAATTGTGCAGTACCATATAACATAAGAGCACTTACTCGGAACACGAGAACGCTAAACAAAGTAAAGGTATAGCGGGGATAGCACAACTAGCAATTTGCAGTCTCCAGGCAACTTTCTGCCTCCAATTATCATCAAAGACGGGGTATCCCAGGACGGCCGGTCCAGGTGGCGAGACGTTTTGGGGACCATGAAATACAAGGTTGACTGCTGAGCCAAGCAGAATTCCCACTGCTGTAAAGGTTTGCCAGGATACGAGAAGCTTACCGCGAGTGTTTGGTGGGGATACTTCGGATTCGAATATCGGCACTACAGAGGCTTTGGCTCCGTAACCGATTCCTAAGAAAAGGCGGCAAACGAACAATGTCTTCCAGCTGTATGTAAAGGCGGAGCCAATCGAGGCTGCGAAAGTGAAGAAGCTGGCAATGAAAAGAGCACCACGCCTTCCCCAAAAGTATTCGTTTAACGGATCGCTTAACCATGCACCAATCGAACTGGCGGCAAAGTAAGTAATTGCGTTGACACCTCCGAAAATCCAAAAGTTTTTGATTGTGCCTAAATCTTTGTAATCCTTTTGCAAGTCAAAGGCGTATGGCCACTGCAAATTTGCCCCGGTGATGGATGCCTGCGACCATCCTTGGACAATGGCCCCGATGCAGCAGGTCAGAAGGATTATGTTCAGTTCCTTGCTTTGCTCTTTCAGCTTTGGGTTCTCTTCTTTGCGCAACGCCTCCTTCTCGATATGACTGAGGTTACCGGAAGCTTTAAAGAGGACATCATCTTGCGCGAGCCGAGCGCCCCGGACTAGTAGCTCCTCATCTAGGACATCTTGAAGCTGGTATCGGATGTAGAAGGCATGAACGTCGTTTCTAAGGTCCTCCCTACCGCGGTAGATTAGAGGGTTGTCGACACTAGTATAACTCAAGTCAGTCTTGAGGCAGACTGCGGCGATGCTGAGACGCCGCACATTCCTAGATCATTGTTCTTCAACAAGTTCTTAAAATGTCGTCGTTTCAGTTGATGAGTGACCTAAGTTCGCGCAGATATAAGTTTTCGCTATGCGGAAATTTTCTTGAGTCGACCTATGCCATTCTATGCTTACTTGCTGGTGTACGGGAGCAGCAGCTCGTCCGTTGGCTTGTTCCATGAATGTATACGCTTGAAGCAAGCCTTCTTCAAACGAAACGAGTGATCGGATTAGCAGACGAAGATGTCAACACAGAAGGATCGCATGCTATCGACGACAAGTTGAAAGGAAGAAAGAGAACCTTGCTCTGAATTCTTGACGTTAAAAAAGGACAGAAACCAGATCCAGCCTTGTTCACGATCACGAAGATGTCAGAACTGGCTTATAAATCCCACGTGGTATTTCTCTTTCCCGACAAGTTAAGCATGCAGCCTTCAACCAATGGAAACAGAGGGACGAGGCTCTGGGTGTAATTACACTGACGAGGTTGAGTGGCACTCTGGGGCATAGGCCATCGCCTCGTTGCCTTACCATGCTCGATTGCGGGCAAGCTTCATGTTAATCCACGAGCGGTACGGAGTAAGCTGGAAGAAGACCCGAGTACGCGCCAAGCACAAGACGCACTCGTGACGGGGGAAAGCATTGGTCAGAATCGGGTAGAAGCTGTAAAACACTCAAAAGCCGGAATCTCTTCGGTGTATGGAACGTTTTACTGTTTGAATTAAAAGAAGACAGACGTAGTTTCTTGAAAGGAGTATTGTTTTCTATGCAACTTACAAGAAGACGAGAAGTCTTTACTTGTGCAACAACGATAGCTAGCATTTCGCAACAGTTTTTCGCATGAAAGACTGTAACCTGGACAACAGGATAGGCTTACCCATACGAATGGCGTTGGGATGGGGAAAGTCACGTTACTGCGGATCTTGCACCAATCAGAACAGAGACTCTAGAGAGAAGTGAGAGGATGATACTGTATCATCATGTAGGCCACGAACATGTTTAACACACGCTTATTGAGTACATCAAATGAAGTTAGTCAAAACATGTTTTAAACATGTTTATTGAAGCATGTATTAAATACAGGGGTAGCGAGTAGCGACAGGGATATATTCTTGGCTCGCTTAACTTAACGAGTGCCCTAAGGTTTTGCGGGGAAGACTTCTTCCAACTTTCAACCTCACATGCAAAGCGTGGATCACTAGTTTCTACGGAGGTACCTACCTAGGTAGTATCAGTCGAAAAGTCCTCTGCTGCGCGCTCCTTCGGTGACTAAGCGCTCGCCGCTTTGCTCCCGCGCTACTCCCCTCGAGCTCCCCTTCTGCTCCCTCTTCCTCCTCCATGCTCCGGGCCTGCTCCCTGAGCTTGCCTCTCGACGTCCCAGCTCGCCAATCATCGCTCCTCTCGAGAGGCTGACTGCCATGTCGATCCGTCAACTTTACACGAAGGTGCCTTTCGGGGTCCCGTCTGGGATCCTCGACCGCCCGAGATTGGCTCCTTCCCCTCAAGCCCTCAACGGGCCCCACGACCTTCAGCGCTCACTCGCCGCACGGCTGGCACTGCCTGGGATGGGACCACGGCTACAAAACCCCCCCCTCGCTCCCTCCTCCTCTCCCAACTTTCTACCTCTTCCCCCACATCCACTCGCCGCCCAGCGCACCCTCGATTCTTCCTCTCTTCGCATGCCCTCTCCCTCGCATTGCCGCTTCACGCCTCCAACTCTTTTGGCTGCACATTATGGCGGCAGAAGCAGCTCGCAAAGCTTTCTTTCGGAGGGCTCGAGAGAAGGGCTCTGAGAAGGACAGGGACGGAATTGATGGTACAGAGGTCCAAAAGCACCTGCAGGATGGAACGAAGAAAAGATACAAGTATGCAGCGGATCTGTGGAAACTGTATGTCCCGTGACCCCGGCCCGCCCCAAGTCCTCACCCAACGCTTCTCGTCTGACCGTTTGGCGTGCGCCGTTCGATAGGTATGCGGAGGATTATGGGAAGCACCCTGTTGACGATGCGTACGACATGGAGACCCTCAAGGATTTCGTCAAAAAAATTGCCTACGGGATTGAGGGTCGCGACGGCATTGCGGAGCCTTCCTTGAAAAGCGTTATTCAGGCGTGGAAGGACTTCAGGGCCGATTTTCGGCGGCTCCACGAGCCCATCCCTCGCAACACAACGCTCTCGGTTACAAACGTGCGCATCCCAGCCCTCGCTGCTTTCCACGCTTCCCTCTCCCACCCGAACCTTCAAATCCCAGCCTTCTCTGCCTTCCTCCTCCCTCTGCTCCCCATTTTTCGCATCGAGAAAGCTGATTGGGCAACAGTTTATCAAGGAAATCCTGCAGAAGCAGCTCAACCTTTTCCTACTGAAGCGCAAGAGGAGATTTGCTACAGAGAATCACTTTGTCCACTTTGGCAAGCAGCTCTGGGAAAATGATTGGCATATATACGAGAAACCCGGCGTTCGAGTGGAGACTTGGTCCGAAATCCAACTCTACGCGTTCACCTCAGCACGAGTGGGTGAATACGTGGAGTCCACCTGTCGGTCAGGTTCGGGACGTGGGCTTTACCACCGGGTAAGCGAGCTTTTACCTCCCAAGAGAAAACGACCGAATTTAACAATCATCACGGACAGGACATCACCTTTGGGGTATTTCAGAACGAAGATGGAGAACCAGAGTTCGCAGTCCAACTGGTGCGAGATGCAAAGGGCATGACATGGACACCAGACAAGAGGTCCGTATTCCAACAACTTCCCCGCAGGGATCGCGCAGCTTCCACTGACGTTTCACCTGTAATAGGCCCGAGCACGCTCTTCATGAGGGCCTGGAGCCCCGGCCGCTTCTTCTCAATCCGATCCTCCCTATGCTCGCTATGTGTGTCGCCAGAGGTGCTTTCAGAGATTACACCACGCTGGAAGAAATCCTTGAGATCCCACCTCCGCCGAAAAAAGAGATACATCACCTTCATTGGGATATTGACGTCCTCGGCAAACCTTTCTACAGCACTTCTACCGGGCAAATCCAAACGGCGAACCTGTTCAGTGGGCGAGTGAAAAATTTGGGCCACCGTGCAGGCTACGCCAAACCTCCCACAATCCATGACTTTAGGGCAGAGGGCCTCTATCTCGTCGGTAAGTCCCATCTGCGGCCTTTCCCTATCCCTCTTCAGCCATTCAACTAATACGTCGCGAAGATAAACTGTACTCGGCCGCTCAGAGAATGAAACATGGCGGACACAGCTCCGAAGGGACCTTTCGCGACCACTATATGCCTAACAACGGTACCGACGGCCAGAACAGCTATCTTGGGGGAGAACTGCGTAGCATCGTCACCGACCTCTTTCGCGGGATGACCTTGTCTCGCAATCTCGACCTATGGCAGTCCCTTCCGGCGGAGAAGCGATACGACCTAGAGGCTCGCCCGGAGTTTATCGCCCTCAGCCAGCAGCTCGAAACTCTAAAGAGGAAGCCCGGATCGACCGAGCAGGACCGCCGCAAAGTGTATGCACAAAAACAGAAACTGGTCACGGCGGAGCTTCGCAAGTGCCAGAATGATCAGCCGTGCAAACCTGCGTCGAACACAGCAGAAGGGACCCATATGATGGCGTACCACCGGTTACGATTTGCCCGCGTGAGTCGTCTGATGGGCGAACGCAATCGTTTGGCATCCAGCATGTTCCTCGTTGCTTCGCTTCGAAGCGCCGATGGTCGAAGGATTCTTCATGATATGATCTCCCTATGCAAACAGGAGGCTGAAGTCGCCTTTCGCCCTGGCTTGGAGCCAGACAAGTGCCATTGCCATGTGCCAAGTGCTGATCGCAAGCTCGATAGGTAAGTCCATCCGTTTCATAACCTGTCAGTCGATCCGCGCGTGAGAGAACGCCGCTGATTGGGATCTTTGTCGTTGATTCTAGCAAGCCGGCGCGCTCAGAGTGAAGACATGTATACATATGTCATAAGAAGCACCTGAAGAAAGAACAGGGTTCGGCCGAGCTGTGCTTCCTCTGCGACGAGTGGATCCTTGGTGAGGACCAGTGGGAGAAGCACTGTCGAGACCACTTGGACAGCCCCGAAACGCTTCCTGTTCAGTGTGACCCTCTCATCTACGGCGGAACCCTCGCTTCCGCTGGGTACTGTCTCATCTGCCTGAGCAATTCGAACATGCCTGCCATCAGACGAATGTATCAATTCCTCAAACGAGGCCTCTGAATGAAGCATCTGATCAAGTGCATTCAGGCCTTGAACGATACGAAAGCGATCAAGTGCCCCCATTCATTGCCGTGGTGTCCGACATCGTTCGAATCCGCGCAGAAGCGAAGATTTCACCTTCAAGATGTTCACTGTATCGAATTCTCCAAAGAGATAAAGCGAGGTCGATCGAACAATGAAACAGAGACCAAGGCGAAGAACGACATCGCCCGAATAAAGAGACATCGACGAACGAACAGTGTGGACGCGAGAGAGGCTACTTCTCCCGAACTGAAATTTATGTTCATCAACGAGAACGTGAAGATCTTCCAGCCCAAGGCTCGTGATTCTACAGCTTCAGGAAGCTCTCCCTGCGCCGTCAACTTTCTCGCGGAGCAAGAGCAATCGATCAGCCACTGAAAGCGCAGCGCGTTCGCAACGTCATTCACCGGCTCAATGAATACGCCTTTGGCGATGAACTGGGTCATGAAGGAGGCTGCAGCTGCTCCTGAGACTCCAGCGTCATCCGTATGTTGTGAAATTCTCCCGGATATCGACCCTCGTCTTCTAGCGGCTGAAGGCAAGATTATTTAGTCAAGACGTGTGACTGAACGTGGAAAAAGGTCTATATGAAGAACTTTCCATCAGTGCGAGTCAAAATCAGTATATTCTGTCTCGCTTTCTCGATATAGCTACACTTTCCTCAGCAGACTCTTCTCTACTATATAACTCTGTCACTATCTCAGAATACGTTGTTAATCTACGGCGTCGTGTAATGTGGTATAGCTTCAGATTTTCATTTTCTGTTATTTTCTTTGATATCTTCGCGCCTTCATTAGATGCTCAAAAAGGCCTCATGGAAAGTTTTCTTTGCAGTTGTAAATTACCAACTCGCAGTTGACTAAATCTATCATGTGATCCGACTATGACTCTAGAACACCTTCGCAGCTTGCTAGTGTATGAGATCAAAATGAAAACTCGCTTTCTCAGGTTCAGAAATGATCTCTTGAGTCATATGAGAATCGCGTGCCTCGAGTTCTTAGAACTGTGAATATTCAGAAGAATTTTTGAAACGCAAAGCAAAGATTGTCATAGCATCAGCAAGTTGCTTTTTCTCAAATGTTGATCTTCTGAATATCAAAATCAAAGCAGAAAAGAATATATCATTCTCACATGAACAGTTGTCGTTCGGCCGCGTCTCGATCGAGTAACCTGAAGCGAGCGAAATGAAAACGAAAATGCAGAGAACAATTATCGGCACATATCTGTAAGATTCACCAGCCTTTCCAATTCAGTCTTGCTAACGTGATCAAAGACAGCAAGCTAGAAATCATGATAGATTCGTCTCAAGTTCGGCTGAAAACACATCTCAACGATATTTATATCTGGGAAAGAATGAAGAAGAAAGAGCATCTCTTCCTGAAGAACATAAGTGATCATTCAACAGAGGCTCTCAAGAAACTGTGTGAAGATATTGACAAATCGTTCGCAGCGATCGACAATCGCTACAAGAGGGAATTCCAGGCGGGAAGCGTGGCAGAGATCGTATGCGCTCTCATTTTTCGAGATTGAGATATTTATCTGATTCAAGACGCAGTATCTACACTTCTCGCGACCAGAAATCAGCTTCATTGCAAAGATTGACGAGTTGCAAGAAGGCAAAACAAGTTTGGCTCATGAGCTACATCAATGGAAAGATCAGACGGTCTCGAAGTCAGAAAGACGGCATCAAGCTGAAGAGAAAGTACATCGGCTGAATCTTATCATTCGAGCGGCTCAGAAACATCAGCAAAAGCTGAAGCGGCAGATGAAGGAATGAAAGTTAATAGCAATGCGTTCTAAACGTAATATCGTCAAATACTGTCAAGAAATCGGCAGAATGTTGACAGTGTTAGAGAAACTCAAGTCAGAGTCGCCTGTTTATACGCAGAACTTCAGCGAGATGAGTTCTGTCGCAGAAGAAGCTGCGACAGGTCCGATCTGTCTGATTGATTGATTGTATAGAATTTAATTCAACCAACCACACTGTACTAATTCTTTGAGATAGAGAAGCGAAATGACACCTGCAGTTTCAGCCTGTTCATTTCATCTTTTTAGACTCAACAGCTTTCTATTTCGTCAAGTCTAGCGTAGTATGATCATCACGTGATCTAATCTCAAGAACATAGCTTTTTATACTTTGGTCAACAATGAGAAGAAACGACAGATGTACGTGGCTATGGCGCGGAAGTTCATCGGTACGAGTCACTGATATATCTGTGTTAACGATCATTCTTTCAATATAGGGGATTGCGGCCTGTTGATGCAGACGTCGGCATGCTCAAAATGGGACGCTTTCGTAGCGGGGCAGAATTATCAACCAGCGATCGTGATGACGAACGCGTCAGACAAATCCGAACGATAGAGCAAGGTCAGACGAATATGATCATTAAGAAGTGTGTCATTCAAAAAAAACAGCTTTTCCTAAATATCAAAAATGAAACCTATGTATGTATATAGCTTTGCCGACTCACTGCGTGAGCTGGGAATGACGATCAAATCTGCATCGGCATTCTGCATTGTCTTCATTAATTTCAAGATCTATCTTCTAACTTCTTGAAAGACTTTGCTGTGATCGAGTTCATCGATCTTGTTCTTGCAATATCGATCGTCAACGTCATCTAACGGTTTCAGTAACGTGGCTCGTTTGCCGAGCACATTGGCTAGAAGTTCAATCAAGTCATACTTCTCATCTCTGAGAGTATGTAGCACGCGCAAGAGTAACAAGATGATTCGTTCGAAGATCATTCAGTTATTGCTTACATCTTCACCATTCACGATAGCATCGAAACGAATCAAGTACTCATCCTTCATCGATTGATCAATGTCGTTCTCGACGTGCAGAAAAAGCCGTTCGCGACTCAGCAGCGCAGCTAGAGTAAGCACGAACTTCTCAGATGTTTGTTGAAACCGAAGATCATTGATCAATTGTTGATATAGATGCAAGCTCTCTTCGAATTCTATTCAGTGCCTCAGCACTTCGAGAATCTGACTATGCGACATGAAGCTTCAAATGAGAAGCAATCGAATATTACTCTGTGATTTTCGAAGAGACTGACATCGACGATAGATTTGCTCACTATTTCGTGTAAGCATTGCTTCTTCAATATTCTAGAATGAAGGTTTACAAGTAGAGATCAATTTGACGAACTTGTTGAACACTGAACTCGTTCATCAGCTGCGACGAAAGATTCTAGAGCATTATTAGCCTTCGTCGACCACAGCTATCAGAGCACAATATCAAGCGATCATTTGAAAGTCTCACAGGCATTCTTGCCATTATGCACAGACTTCATTCACGCGCGTTTGAAAGGTTTGAGCTCGAGATCCCAGCAAAAATCTTGAAACTTGAGAGAATGCTATGCATTTTCTTCGAATCAAAGCATTCAAAACGACATGAATAGAAGACGTGAAGACGAGAGACACAGAGGAATTCGTTCTCGCGAGCTGTATAGTCGAGATCGATATCGTGCTGTTGACTGTTCAGTGTGTCACCGAAACATTCAAAAAGTCTTCGAAAGATTGACGTTGTTTGTTTCTTCCGGCTTTTTCGCTTCCGGGTAGAAATGTATGTCGTGTTTAATAGCTCGAAGAGATTTGTTTGATCGTTTCAAAACTGCTGAAGTCAATCGTTTTGGTCGCGTTCGAGGAGACTGTAATCATTCGATGACAGATTAAGATCAAGGAACAGAAGGTTTTGCGCGAAACGCGCAAGAATCTGTGAATCGACTTTCTTGGCAGCATAAGCAGCTGTACTAAGAAAACGGTCTGTCAATGACTTACTCGAATGTCCCAATTTAAATTTTCTCTCTCGAGCGCCGTCTTCAGATCAGTCTCTGCGATCACATTTCGATAGCACTCCTCTGTTCCAGGTCTTCATCCTTTGCGAATGGCCTTCACAGCGACGCGTAGTGAGCTGACTCGAGCTCTTCTGTTGGCCTCAACGATTCCGTGGATGCGTATGTCGCTCTCAGCTGGCGCAAATGATTTGTGTTTGGTGTTTATTTTGAATCGATGAAGCTTGGTCGAGAGCAATTCGGCACATGCTTGAGCAATAACAAGCTCATACAACTCAAGATTCTCGCGCTCGACAATGTTTGGGGTCATAGAGATCGTGATGTCTAAGCTCGAAAGCTCGGTGTCAAGGTCGAAGTCCTCAGGCAGAATCTTCTTCGGGATTAAGCAAACCAGAATGAATGGCCCTTTGGCGAGGTCGGGGTTCAATTCTCCAGCCCGTGGCGGACATTCTTCAGAAATCTATCAAGCAGCACGAGAAGTGAGCGCAGAGATTATAGATCAATAAATTGGAGGCGTTACCTCTTCTCCTGTTCGTATCGGGTCATAAGTAGTCTCGACTTCGTTTCCGATGCGAATCTGCCTGAATTCTGGCAAGGAAAACTTGATATCTGGCAGACGTAGGTGTGGATTCTCCAGTTCGTGCATTTCGAACGCTGTATAGGTTGGACAGGTAGCAGTCGGCTTCAAAATAATTAAGACGACAGCTGGGAGGCTTGAAAGTAAACACGTATAAAGAATGGTAAGATATGCGCAATACTTATCATGTGCTGGGGTGATTTGACGTGCAGGCGCCGCCGAACCCACCGCGCAATCCCACTGCGCAGCGCCAAGCCCACCGCCCAACCCGCCGCCTAACCCGCCGCCCAATCCGTCGCCCAGTTCGGTGTTCCCACGCAGTATCCAATAGTAGTATTCCTGCCATCATCAAGAGGTGTTGCCCCTCATTGATTCCCAGCAGGGAACATAAATCTCAAGTCGACTGTTCAACTTCGGCGAATGAAGTCTCCCAAATCGGCATATCGCACCGTGTTCACCAAGACCAGAGAGCTCAAAGTAAAGTCTAAGCTGCTCTCGTCCTTCTCTTGATATCGATCACAGCCTTTTTGTCCCACAGCCAATTTACTCTCTGTACATTTCATGAGTCTACATCACGAAAAGGAGTGTATAAGCGCGTACCCAAGGTTTTCGCGTGTTGTTGAAGCGTCTGCATTGATGTTATAACTCTCTCATTGTTGCTTACCAATTCCTTGTGTTTTTCATCATTCCAATCCAACGTCAAAGGTACTAATCCTCGAGCTGCGTAATGAAAATGTGCCAGCAACAGATTGCTAAAGTGAACACTCTTCTCTACCAATGCATGAGACTCGAGAGAGTGTCGCCAGGTGTTGATCTGAGATTCATCAAAAGAACGTTTGGCAGATATTTGAAATATCTCACCTGTTTCTTGTGATGGATCCAGTACAACAATCTCCAAGCGTCTCGTTCCATAACGTGCAATACGATGACAATTGCTAGAAAAGTGACCACTCATGATATGCGGTCTGACGCTTTGATGAGTTTTTGAAGATTCTTCAAAAGACGCCGTTCGATCTCGATGATCTCAGATTCAAGCAGATGATTCAACTGATTCTGAAGTACGCGAGACGCAGGAACAGATTCATATAATGGCGATTCCATTCGGTCGACGATTTTCATTCCTAAGCGCTTGTGGCCACAAATTTCCCAACCCTTCATTAGAAGTCGATTTGCAGTTCACAATCTTAATGCGAGACGTATCGTCGTCTTCTGAGCAGACAATGAGAATGATCTCTTGAATTCTGCGGCTGATAAATAACTCACCCTTTGATGAAGCTGTGTCATCTGAAAGATCTGATTCAGATAGTCGACTTTCTCGACAGCTTCTTTCAAGAGGAAGAAAGCACACTCATCGATATACTGGCGAAGATCGATATTGAGCATCTCCAAGCTATACGTTGTCGAATAAATACAGTTCCAGCCCGTTGTTTTCTTTCAGAAAAGCTGCGTCTGATTCTGCGAGATTGCGTCAAAGTCGCAGCAATGAATCTGCAGAGTGAGCCCCCCTCGCTCATGTGTTAACAAGGCGGTTTTTGCGGCAAACCCCCGTTCCAAGGATCCTCAGACAAGCTTGGATTTATAAGATGGTTCTGCCCCTACCACACCGATCAGTGCTGTTTCGCGCCGTATTAGAAAAGGTGGCAAACATTTAGAGAACACCCCTTCGCCTACCAAACGGATTCGCAGGCACAAATGACGAGGCAACTGCGTCCGCGTCGGACCGATGCATCTCTTGCATGAATTTCCCACATCGCACTGAGTTATGTGAGACGCTGCTGGTCTTGCTCAACGACAGCGAGAGGCCAACTGATACCTTCTTCTTAGTAGCTCAACATTTGACGCATGATCTTGAAGGGGTCTTCAAACTAACAGCCACCATGCTCTGAGAGAAATCCTGAACAGTTTGAAGGACTGTTTCGTTGCTAAGAGGTGCAGCTATAGGTGAGACGTAGCCCATGAATGAATCAGCTTCCGTTGCCATGTCTTGCACCGGTATGACATCCAAGCAGGGTTGCAGGAAAGACGACGCTGTTCCAGCCATCAGAGGAGCTCTCGTAGCCCCAGTTGTGTCACGGAAGTCGTTCACCAAGTAATGGGAAGACATGTCTGAAGGAATGCCCCGCAGATACGGTTCGATACCATCTTCAGTGATGGGGATTGTTGCTGGACCTTGCATCGAAATGATACCCATAAGTGATTCAAAGGCATCGTCTTCGACATTATAGAATTGTCGCCAACGCGCCAGAGCTTGGTTCATCGCGGAGATATTGACCCCGAAACCGAGTGATAGCTTTCCTCGAAGATCGAGCAACTGATGGTCGATGCCGATCTCTAGCACTTAGCATCAAAAACCGGCACTACTCCTCCTGATGACTAGTTCAAAGTGCTTAGTCACGATGACTTCGGCCTCATGTTGCTTCGGCAGCTAGGGTCATGTGATCTTCTATCATGGAGAGACGAGAATCATAGTCATCAATTTCAAGATGCGTATTGAGTGGTCTGTTCTACTTATCACACCATACTATTCAATTTCAGAACATTCCCTGAACGCATGACAGATTCAACCTTCTTTTACTTTGACAGCAGTGTGCTCTTTATGAATCAGCTTCAGCTAGATGAATCAAATCCTTCACAACGGGCTTGAGTGAGGCATAGACATTATCTGAAGACCCGTGACAATCGATCTACGATTTCTGTTCAGCAAGCGCCTATGAAAAGTCGAGACGAATACATACTATCTTGACGAAGCCCCTTTTCCGAAGGTGATTCACAACAGGCAAGCTTTCCTTTCGATAGATATCAAGTCTCTTTCTGAACGCCTCTGAGTTGTCATCAATTCGTCCTGAAGATTCTGCGCGCTTGCGCAACCGCCGTACCATCTCATCTTTCAAACATTCCAAACTGATCACGAAGTTCTGATCCTGAATCTTAAGCATCTTGTCAGCAAAGACTTGAAGACATGAAGACATATTGATATGAATATCGCACCTTCCTTTCGAACGTTAACGCCTGATTCATACTTCTTGAATATTCGTCAATCAAGTATCTTTTCTTCCCTGTAGTATTTGTTGAGATGTTCATCTTGACCTTCAATAAGTTGACTGTTAACTGCGCAGAAATGATGACGGAACTCTGCATGCTTTCACGTATGAATGTCGCGAAATTAGAGTCTGATCGATCGATTTCTTCACGTAAGAGATTCCCAACAGACAAATGCTGAAAATTGAGATCTTGAGCCAATCTGTTACGATTCTAGCCTTTGCCTATTCTTCAACTAGCCTTCGCCTGGTTTCATCCTAATCGGGCCTAGCGAGAACCTGATCTAGAGGTAATGTCATTGAGTTTCTGCATCATATGTGTAAGGCGCCAACCCAATCGGGCCTAGCACAGAGCTGAGGAACACACATATAAGAACTGAGTTCTTTCCTGTAGATACTTTCCTTCCTTAGCATTTATCTATTAGTTAAATGACACTTCTATGACTCGCTTTAGATCAATTCTTAACAGTAGATAAATGCTAATCAACTACTCTGCTATCAACGTGTAGACAATATGAAATAACCTACTTCGTTCATTCAGAAAATTCGCAAGGGATTCTTCGAATTACTTTCACCAAAACACATCTTCAAATTTACTCAAATTTACCCAAAATTATCAAATCAACCACTCAACCTTATCACAATCTATCTATCTTTACCTTCAATCTCTCACAATGACACGCGACTTTGAATTAGTCGAATCACAAACAGCTCGTCTGCTTAGAAGCACTGTTAGTAAACGAGTTTTTCTTATTTCTGTCAATGCTTCAGCGAAACCTCAGAACGCTGGTATCTCGTGAAACATCAAGACAGAAGAACAGCTTCGTCAATGAGCTCACGATCAGTCAAACGAGATCATCAAGATGTTGAACGAGCTTAAATCTCAACAAGACATGACTTTGAAACTCAACGAGCAGTGAATTGTTGTTCAAGTTGAACATGACAAGAGATTGAATTAACTAGAGATCAAACAGATGATCATAGACACTCTAAAAGAGACAAACAAACACTATTGAAAGAAGATGTTGAATCTTAAGAATAAACTTAAAGAAGTATCACATTCAGCGAATCAGTCTCGATCTCGTCAGTCTACTGAATCTCAAGTTTCTATGAAATCTCTATCTCGTCAATCTATCGAGAATCATACTTGACGTAAGTCGTTCACTCTATTCAATAATGATCATCACAAGTCTTTCAAGTTTTTGAATTCATCTGTATTCATCGATGAAGATGAATCAACATGAGATAGTTGAAGAATCAAGATGAATGACAAGCTTCAGGCAAATGTCAATCACTTCAATAATGAGAATATCTGTATTGTTTATGTGATATTTAGACTAGAAGATAATGCTGCTGAGCACATCTTTGCTTGACGTCGACATGACGCTTCACATTCATACATCTTGATCGACGAGCTATTTAAGCATCTGAAAGAAATATACAATGAACTGAATAGAAATCGAAAGTGTCATCATGAGTACAACGTTCTGAGACAAGCAAACAAGTCTTTCAATGTCTTCTACTTCAACTTTATGAAACTATTCAACTATCTCGATTATGACAATTGCACTCTGATGAACAATCTTCAGAATAAAATCAATAATCGCTTGTAAAACGCTTTATCAGTCTGTTCAAAGAACTTTACTTCGCTCACTCGCTTAAAAATCTTTCTTCAGAATGTAAATAATAAACAGCGAGTCAACTATCAGCTATGCAGCGAACATCACATTGTCATCGTCATTGTCATCATCAAAGTCATGATCATATCTGATAAATGTGCTGCTACTTTATTGTTAGTAACAACTTTAATAATCAATTATGTTAAGTTTATCATTTTCTCTACTTCTGAGTCAGCAAGATCATTTATCATCTGCTATACTTGCAAGATCTCAAGTCACTTGTCAAAGAACTGCTCTCAGAACAAGATCAACACTTCTGCTTCTTAAACTTTCACTCTTCATTTACATAAAATCATCATTTCAAAGAATAAAAAAAATGAGAAAATGTCTTTCAAGAATAACGAGGCAAAAAACTAGAGACTTTCATCAAAGACACAATGAAAGATGTGTTAATTTCTTCAATGATAAGCATGTTAAATGATTCTTTTGCTTCTGAATCTTTGACTACTGAATGTGTACTTTCTAGCAATGAAATTAGTTACTCATTGAAGTCATTGATTGACATTGAAGCTGCTGACTATTCATTCATTGATGAAGTGATTGTGCAGATTGTTTGTGATCAGTTGCAAATTGAGTCTTTGACTTTGATCAAAGCGAAGTTAATTCAAGAATTTGATGATCATAAGTTATGTTAAAAAACTCATTATTCATGTCATTTATTCAAATCTGACTGTTCAAGATCATATGATTGACACAGCTTTTATGTTAATTTAAATCAACATCAAATGATTCTTGAAAAAACATGAATGAACAAAATCGACCTAGTAATTGATATGCAGATCGATTTTCTTTGATTTTCAAATTTCACTCTTAATTTGAAATTGATTGTTCTACTCACAAGCAATAAAATAATCACGAAGCAAAAGAGTTTGACTTTTACTCATATACTGAAGAGATTTTTCACTACTTCTTAATTTAGTCTGAAATCACTCTCTTTCAATCAGTTCAATGAAAAGTCAGTTAAACTAATTAAACAGTTAAAATTGTGTGACGCGACTTTAACTAACGTCAAAATCTTTAAATTGATGTCAGATTTAATAAACATAGCAATGATAAAGACAGCAACATATAGAATGTTAGTCAAACAATCAGACATCAAGATCTTTGCTGTTATCATCTTGAAAATCAATTAATTCATAACTACAGCTGAGAATAAGCTTGAAGAAGTGAATCTACATGAGCTTTCACATGTTGAAATTCTCAAGCAAGTCAAGATTAAGCTTTTCACTGAATATCATGACTATTTAAACGTCTTCGATTGAGCAATGATCAATCAGCTATCATCTCATCATATCTATGATTATAAGATTGAGTTGATTGACAAGAGAATGTTTTCGCGAAGCAGACTATATCAGATGTTCAATCACAAGCTTCAGAAGATAAAGAAGTATCTGATCAAACATCTGAACAAAGAGTTCATTTTCTTCAGCTTTGTATCATACGTCTCGCTCATTTTATTCATTGAAAAGAAAGACGAAAGTCTGCGTTTCTACATCAACTACAGAAAGCTCAATGCTTTGATCAAATGAAATCACTACTCTTTGCTCTTGATAGATGAGACTTTCGCTTGTATACAAGAAAGCAAATATCTGACTTGATTGAACATTATTATCACGTTCAATAAACTGCGAATGCACTCAGATAGCAAAGATCTGACTATCTTTATCATCTTCTTCGACTCATACAAATATCATGTAATGCTCTTTAAATTAATCAATGAATTGACATTCTATCAACACTATATAAACGACGTGCTGTTTGAATATCTTCATCAGTTTTGTCAAATCTATCTAAATAACATTATCATCTACAGCAAGATCTTGAAGAAACACAAGCAACATGTATGATTGATCTTGAATAAACTACGAGAAGCTGATCTACAGATAGACATCAATAAATGCAAGTTTCATGTTCAGAAAACCATCTTTTTAGAACTTTTGATGTCAATTGAGAAACTTAAGATGAATTCACAAAAGATACAAGCAGTAGTTGATTAATCTACATTCAATAATCTCACTCAGATGCAATTCTTCATTGACTTCTGCAATTTCTATTGATGCTTCATCAAGAACTTTTCGAAGATTGTTCGTTCAATGATTCAACTCATTCAAAAGAAGATCATATTTGAATGAAACAAAGTCTGTCAAACTGCATTCAATCACATGAAGAGATGTATGACTGAGACTTTTATACTTCGTCACTTTGATCAGATTTGCAATTTCATTCTTGAAATTGACTCATTTGACTACGTCAATGATGAAGTTCTGTCTCAATATGATGATGAAGATGTTCTACATTCAATTGTCTTCTATAGCAAGAACATGTCTTCTGCTGAATGCAACTACAAGATATATGATAAGAAACTGCTGATTATTATTTGAGCTTTTGAACATTGATGACTTAAACTGAAGCTGATCAACATTTCTATCAAGATGTTCATCAATCATTAAGCACTCATCTCATTGATGAAAGACAAGAAGTTGAGTCAATGACAAATGCATTGAATTCAGAAGCTAGCTGACTTCAACTTCAAGATAATGTATCAATCTGACAAACAGAACATTAAGATCAATGCATTAACTCGTTGAGCTGACTTCATGTCTAGAGATCTTGATGATGAACGCATTTGATATCAAAGAACTACTATTCTGACTTCAAATTGAATGAAAATTGCTGATTTAAAGAAGAACATCAGTGAATCAATCTATAAGCAGATTCTTAAGATTAATGAGATCGACGAGAATTGTATGCTACTTCGCGAAGCAATAGCAAGAGATGAAACACAATATGAAGATATCAAATTGAAGAATTGTTGAATTCAGAATGAAATCTTGTATCATGATAATCAGCTATGAGTTTCGTTCAATGAGCTGCTACAAATGAATCTGATTCATGAGATGCATAATCAATCATCAGTTGATCATTCTGATATTCTTAGAACTGTGAAGATCATAAAGCGAAATTACTATTGATCTTCTATGCGAAAAACGATAGATCAATATATTCAAAACTGCTACGTATGTCAATGTTTAAAGACATCAAGAGATAAATCAAACGACTTGCTTCAATCTCTATTTATATCTGAACAACAATGACAGAACATAGTCATGAACTTCATTATCAATTTATCTGATTCATACAACTACAACACTATTCTGACTGTCATTTGCAAATTATTGAAAGAAAGACATTATATTTCTTGCATCACTGATGATGAAAATATCACAGTTGAAAAGACAGCTGAAATGTTGCTTCAATAAATATATTGAACTCACAATTTATTAAGCTTCATTGTATTCAATCGAGATTCTCAGTTCATCTTCATTCTTTGAAAGTTTCTTTGCAAATGACTGAGCATTTCTCTTCAGTTGTTCATCGTTTATCATTCTCAGATCAATGATCAAAGCGAACAAGTCAATCAGAACATCAAGCGATATTTTTGATTCTTTTGTTCATATATGCAGAACGACTGATCTAAGTGACTATCAATGATTGAGTTTGTCAGCAATAACATCTTTTCATCAGTCATCTTCTTGATTTTCTTCTTCATGAACAAGAACTTTCATTCTCATATGAGCTTCAACTCTGACATCATTGAGTATGAAAGCATTCGCAAACGCTTGCAGATCAATCGAGTCAAGAATATATCTGAACAAATGAACAAGACATTGATCTTCATGTGTGAAGCTCTGATCAAAACATGAAAACAAATGATGAATCAAGCTAATAAGCATAGAAAGAAGATCAATTACAAGATTGAATCAAATATGTTTTTGAATGAACAAAACATCATTACAGCGAGACTCTTCAAAAAATTAAATGACAAGATACTTGATTCATTCAAGGTCAAAGACTCTGTTGACTTCTTCTATAAATTGAAACTATCAGACATCATGTGTATACATGATGTATTTCATTCAGAGCTTCTTCGTTCTGCAGTCGATGATTCTCTGTCTGATCAGAAGAATGAATCTTCGAAGTTAATAGTGATAAACTGTTAGAGGCCTGCCTAGAGCGAGTCAGATAGGGGTGTCATTTAACTAGAAGATAAATGCTAAGGAAGAAAGATAGCTACAGGAAAGAAGCTGGCTACATATGTGTGTTCCTCAGCCGACGCTAGGCTCAATAGAGACTAGTCAAGGTGACGGAGCGAGGATAGGCCTGGCAAGGCTAGAAGGCTGAGCCTGGCAAGGCTAGGATCGTGACATAAACGATGAAGACGAATGAGAAATCGACGATATATTGAACTTTCGATGATATCAAAGACGACTTCAATATTGAGTCAAATGAAAGAGTTATGACAACGATCTCAACTGATATAACGCTGACGACGATGAATTTATGAACGCTCAAGAGATGGTTGATGACTTTCATATCAAATATTCAAGAAAAGCGCACTAAGAAACAACATTCATGCGAACATGAATAGTCAAGGGGGAAGGATAATGTTACGATTCTAGCCTTCGCCTATTCTTCAACTAGCCTTCGCCTGGTTTCGTCCTAATCGGGCCTAGCGGGAACCTGATCTAGGGGTGATGTCATTGAGTCTCTGCATCATATGTGTAAGGCGCCAACCCAATCGGGCCTAGCACAGGGCTGAGGAACACACATATAAGAACCGAGATCTTTCCTGTAGATACTTTTCTTCCTTAGCATTTATCTATTAGTTAAATGACATCTTTATGACTCGCTCTAGGCCGGCCTCTAACACAATCGAGCGCATTGAGTTTCTTTTTCAATCTCAGAGTCACCTGCGATGCAAATTAGACAAGTGACACATAACGATAGAGGTTTAACTATCAAGCACGAAAATTATAAGATCACTGAATTGTCTGCCGAACAAGAAAATCTGTCTCTCAAGCACTAGAGCTTCTGTTCACCTTCTGATCTCAAGCGTAGTGATCAGTTTCTCCCACTTCGAGAAAAATTCTTCTAATTTTCTCTCTTCACGAGATCGCTTCTCATATTCGTAGGCCTGTAATAGACGTTCGTATATATCAATGTCGCGGACAAGTTGAGTCTTCGATGTCTTGCGCTCTTCGTACTCTTCCCAAAGACTTCGTAGATCGATGATGAATGTCGGATTCGTCGATTGATTAAGGGCCGAAAGAAATTTTATAGCGAGTTCTTCTCGAAGATGTTTCTCTTCTAGAAAGGCTCAGGTTTCATTCTAGAGCAGAGAGGGATTTCAGTGAATGTATTGAGGCTATCTCTGGATATTTCATCTGAGGGGGTGATGTCTTCAATGATCGATTCCCCCATATCGTGAATTGTCGCCATCTTCGCACATTTTGTCTTGTCAATGCCGAGAGTCTATACTTTCTCAGCCAGAGTTTTCGGCCAACGGGCCTTTGATAGCACACCTCAAGCATCAGGCAAAGGATAATCATGCGATACGAATGGTCGCTCACACTCTCCGATGACTCAACACCACGCTTCACCCAGTCAGCTCGAGGGATGTTTTTGAGATGTTCCAGAATATGGAGAAATGCGATGAATGGTTTATGCGAAGAGCGACGGCCTTGAACTTCCATGATTTTCGATACCAGAAATGAAGTTGGAGTATGAATCTTCACCGCATTCAAATTCAGACCTTTAACTCTCGTGCTTACGTAATCTGCAAGACTAAGCGCACTAACCATGAGCGACCTTGTGGACTACAGCCTGCAATTCTCCTTCACACTCTTCAGCAACGCTCTCAGTTCTTTGAGATGAGTGTTGAGGGGAAGTTGAATTGGGACGATGATAATGAGTCTGAAGTATTTGCAGAAGCTCAAAATCATAAACTGTGCATTTTCTTCAGATATTCTCTGCACGTCAAACTTTCGAGAAGTCGTCTGAGTCGTATTATCAACTGCTTTCATTGCCTGCCCGTCAACGATACAGCAAACGTTCTCGAATCGAGAGAAGATGCGCGAAGCACTATATACTTCGATACGCTGAGTGTGGGATCAATGTGTAAACCATTCGTCTATTACGGCTTCGGATGTCACTGTTGAGAAGTAATATTCTTTCTAATCACACAGTAAATGATCTGGGTCGAAGCTACTTACGTCCTGGGTATTGGTATTGGTTACAAAGTCTTCGTCGTGTGATAGGAGGTTTGCTATCACCTTCGATAAAGCCTCGGTCCTTCGTCTTGATTTGAGAATATACTGATATATCGAAAAAGCATATATTACATGGTCAATACATTGATGAGGTCTTCTTTTGTGAAGTGCTTGTCTAATTGAAGCCGCCCCGTCAAAAAATACTTAATTTCGATTGCAGAACAACGCTTTGTCTCATTTTCCAGGTCGAGATCTAGTGGAGATCGCAGACCCAGAGACCCTGGTAGGTTGATGCTTTAGCTGAGAATGGGTTCTGTGTGAACGCGCATCCGATAGCGGTGTAATTTTTGCTGCATAAGATATCATGGTGGCTCGTGTTGTCATACCTCATGTGCAGGACGTTACTGACAGTCTGGCACTGACCCTTCAGCTCCAGATCGGTAGGGACTTCACAGAGCCAGGTGATATAAGACAGATCGAAGGGGCTGTCGCCATTGAGGTCGCCAACACTGACTTCCTGGCCCGGCGTGATGACCTGGGCTGTCGAGCCCGGGTTGAGCTCGTGAGTTTCGATTGAGCCATGGTCGTCGTTACCGGTTTTGAGGGCGTTCGCTTCAAGAGTGGTGTTCCATTCCAGTGCGTTGAGGCCGTAGGCGATGCGCCATTTGTTAACGGTGTCAATCAATGGAATGCCACCTGATTTTGGGATGCCAGAGAGAGTGACCTCGGACGGTTGGGTAGGCGAAGCGCTCAACTGTGATGATGGGGGTGGCTGTGGAGGTGGTGGAGGGGTGGCGACGTAAGCGATCCAGATATGTGCAGCGGGACTGCGGGCAGACTTGCTGCGGTGCCAGTGCTGATGGTTGTAAGTGTTGTTGTGGACGGCTACCTCAATCTCCACTTGTGAAATTGACGCTCCTGATTTGGCCTGAGTTGGAGAAGGTGGAACGTCATCTGTGGCGACAACGACGCCTTGGGTCACGGTGACCTCGTCAATGTGGACAGCACGCTCGCAAAGTGCTAGGCTAAGGAGAGTAGCCGCGAAGATGGTCGCGATGAGGTTCGAAGCAGGCATTTTAACTTTGGTGATCTTCATATAGTTGAACGTCTAGATTGAAGGCTGTTGATGTTGCTAGGCAGAAGATATCGGAATAATCTCCGTCCCGGTGAAAGGGACGCTCCTTCCTGCGTCCGGCCAAGCCCCGGCCCCGTCGGGTTTGGCGCCGCCCCCTCGGGCAAGGCGCGCTGCGTCCGCCGACTCGCCGCTTTCATGAGGTATAAAGACCGCCCACCCAACGCTGCTTTCCCACTCCCATCCATCTTTCCTTCTCGCACCAGCTCCCAGCTGCCGCTCTGGTCGGCTTCCCCGGGTCCTGTCTCACGACTGCTCGCTCGGCCCTCGACCCACACCCGCAAGCCAGGCCACTCGGCTGCCACGGTCGCCTCCACCTCCAACGCCGACCTCGATCGCGAGGCTTCTCACCGCGACCGCGACCGCTGGTGCTTCTGCTGCACCGTCTCCGCCGTCTTCCTACACTGCAGGATTCTCCCTCACGGGTGTTTTCTCACCCGTGTGCGACCGTCCACCCTCCAACTCCAACACCAGCATTTCTCGGCGCCTCAACGAGTTCGCTGCTGTGCACCGCTGCGCTTCACGTCGCATTCGGGCCCGCTTGATATGGCTGCCTGCTGCCATCTCCTCTGCGATCGGCGTGGCGATGACGAGGGCGCCAGCCCCAGTGGAGCCTTCTCGCGACGGAGGCCAATCGAATAAATGCCTCACGCTCCAGAGCCGGCTTCGCCGTGCTGGGCCGCCGACGCACGGCACAGTGCTGGGCTGTGAGGTCGTCTGCTGACCGCTCTTGCCTCGATCCCGCCTGGGTTGATTGAACCAGCTCAGCTCGAACGGAGATGCTTCTATTTCGGGGCGAGCTGAAGGCCTCCTCCCTCTGGACTCTGCCGCTCTGGACCCTCCCCACCTCTGGCCTCCGTCGATCGCAGTCTCACCATTGCTCAGCTGACCTCGATTCTGCCACGACATTGGCCGAGAGCCTCAGCTGGCTGCGACGATCTCGGGGCGCAGCGAAGGCTGGATCAGAAGGCCGCTGCTGTGCGACCAATGGAGAAAATGCCTCATCGCGACGGCGCAGCCTTGCCCCAATGATTGCCCGGCCGCGTGATCTGATGACCTGGCACGGAGGGGCCGAGCGCGAAGCCAGATAACGGCGGTGAGCTGAAGCCAGCCAATGGAGTCCTAGGAGCGTCGGCTTGGCTGCGATCGACAGCAGGCTTTGCGTGTCTGCCTGACTGCGCCGACATGGACGCCGCGAGGGCGTCGATCTGGTGACGTGGCCTCGAGGCGCCCATCGAACTTTTGGGTGGGCATCGTGGAGGGCGCGGTGCCGGCCATTCGTTGAGGAGCCTCAGCTCGATGTCCAGGCCACAGCAGCTGACGAGACTTGATGGCGGGGCGCAGCGAGCGCTGGGCATGCGCAGAGGCAGGGTTGGATGAGAGGCTCCAATGGGCAGCAGCTGCACCGGGGCGTGCCCTCGCATGTGGGATGAGTGGTCGAGGTTCGTGCAAGCTTGGGGTGGTGGGATCGAGCAGTGGTGGCCAGGGGTGGACGATCGACGGGGCTGGGTGAACGAGGGGAGTTTGGGCGCAAGGCCACAATATTCGCGGAGGGGAGAAAAGGGCAGGGTTTGGCAGCAGGATGGCCCAGACAACACATATAACGTCCTTCCCCCGCCTCTGCTTATTCTCGATGCGAACTCCAAAACCAGCCACAATTCTGCGTCTGTTGGTACTCTCTATCAATTCTCTTTGCACTTCTTCCCCAAAATGGCCCTTGTCAACCTCGATGATATCCAATCGAAAAGACGCCGACAAGCGGCCTAAACGGCCATTCCAAGCCCGGATGGAAGACGACACCAAGAAGCGGTACAAACTGGTGCGGCAGCGGATTATTGGTTACATCCACCGCACATACCAGGCTGGAGTCAAGCCACCATATCAATTGACCCCGAGCCAGCGCCAGGCGTGGACACGATTGATCGAGGTGGCCGAGCAATAGGAGCCCGAGACGGACCCGCAGGATGCCCCCCCCGACCGCCACGATGATGGAAGCGAGATCGGTGACGATTGGGAAGTCGTGCCGGGTCCCGACACCCCCACAGCAGACGGCGAGCGCCCCCGGTTGACGGCCATCGAGCAGGCGGTGTTGTCGTTTTGTATCACATTGTTGGATCATCCGCTGGAGAGCGACCATTATCATAGCGCCATCGTCAGCGCCACGGCCGTGTTAGGGATCGATGTCGAGCACGAGACGTGGACGGCCGCGGAGGATTACACGCCCAAGTTGCCTGGCATCATCAAATTGGCCCGGATGATGGTGGTGTTGCACGCGTACGAGGCCAGCGACCACCATGCCAGCGACCCCATCGTGGCCACCATCCGACGTCGGGTGGAGCGATACATGATGACGACGAAGCCTAGCCCCATGGATTGGATGTTTATGTTGCCAACGTACGGGTTGAAGATCCGATACACCAGCACGGCCGGCGGGTCCATTTCGTGGGATGGAGACACGGTATCATATCAGGGGGAGAAGTTCGACATGCGGCATTTTCGGATCCGTCGGTTCAAGGAAATGTTCGCCCCGTTGATCCACATCAGTGGCGGACAACCCGGTCGTTCCCCCGATTTGTTGAGCATTCGATGCGAGAACACCCGCAGCGGTGGGGTTCGGAATATGTTCGTCGAGAACGGGACCGTCGTGCACTCTGACGCACCCGAAATCTAGGCTGCGGCAGAAGCGGTCTCGCATTGTCCTATCGTGAATTATGAAACGGTGTGAAGGGGCCTTCTATTCTCAAACATACCCTTGGGCGGGACGGGCTCACAAGGATCTGATTGACGAGCCTGCCTTCAACAGAAGTCCGAACCGTTGTATTTATGCAGAGCAGAATGCAGTGCAATCTGATGTTAGTGATTTCCGTACTCCGTACATCAGCGGAATAACGCAGGATTTGATGGAGATTTGCATGTAAGGAAACGTGGGGAAATCGAATTCGGTAAGTGGCCGTGGCACTGTGAAGGCACCACCAGTGCCATGTGTTGGAGAACAGTAGACTTGCGTATCCGCTTGGGATAGGGCTAGTTTAGTAGCTAGTAACCCTGACGATATCATAATAGCAACTTGTCCATTTGATTAATACATAGCTACCCCACGCTCTGCCACCACTGCCACCAGTACACAGGTGGCGTTATGGAATACTGTACCGGTGTTTGGGACATGGCACTGCCAAGCGCCGGCATTCAATATGTAACACTAGCCGCTGGTGCTGCCGCCCGCTATAGCAAAAGACGAGAAAGCATCCCTCACGCAACAAATAGCAGGATCGTAAGTGCTGATAGGGCCGCCTTTGACTTCGTCTAGAGTCCCAACTATGGCGAATGCGTCCAAGAGTACTCCGTACGGAGTGGTTCCAGTGGCCTGCATCGAATTGCCACCGACATGAAAGAAGTCTGAAGCTTGTGAGATGAGATCATGAGACACACGAGTAGGCACTGTTCATACTTTATCCTTCTCCTGACAGGATCGTAAAGACTCTGTAGATGAAGCTAATACTTCGTGGCGCCAGGTCACGAATCGACACGTTTCTAAGATGCTGCAATATTATAAGGAGCTTTTCTCCGACGCTTCATCCGCCTGGCTTCGATCCCGCTCTGGCAAGGTGGTTTCGTTTCAGGATAAAGCCAAGCCAAACTCTAGCTCGGCCTAGCCGTCACTCTAATTCTCCTGCCGCTGTCGGGTAAATTCCCCGTAATTTCCCGACCAAAGAAACGGGAAACCATATCCGACCGAACTCGCGCTCTACAGGGGAATGATTCGATAGCATGAACCGAGAGCCTTATGGCTGTAGAATCTCTGGAGCCACGGGGGTTTGCGGGGACGATGATAATCCTCGGATGCGGCCGCTTTCAAAGAGCATGCCATCTGTGAGTTTCGAACACCTTGCACGCTTGCGTGGGACAGATATCGAGCCAGTGGACGATATGGAAGGAGGGGACGACGGGGATGCCTAGATGGTGTTCCTGCTGAATGGCCGCGACCTTCAACGCGATCTATCATTTCTTAATAGGGTGTTGATAGGCATGCCTTTCCACGCGAAGATCAGCCAAATATAAGGCCCCGAGGTGCCCTGCCAGACGTTTCAGCAGCAATGGACCGCTGCGGGGTATACGCCACCGGTTGCAACTTGGGTTCTCCTTGCCGGCAAAATAACCACTAGCTCTGCAAGATGGATCGTGATCGCAAGGACAGCGGTCAACGCTCGACGCCGAGAGTGGCCTACAGCTAAAATAGGACAGTTATGGCAGCGTAGCACAGGCATGCATATGCTGAAAAGCGGCAGAGCCACGTAGCATCGTCAACGGCTTGACCAAGAGCGAATGCAAGGCGTTTCGAAGAAGAAATAGCTTGAGTATTTTCTCTTTTCCCCAACAAGGTTCGATGCTACGTGCCGTGGTGTGGAATGCTTAACCGTGCAAAACGGGAACCAAAGAAGAAGAATATGTTCTGTTTAGTAAATGATAAGAGAACAGGCCGTCCGACGCTGCAATTGGTGTGGGTACGATTCCCACGTAGAGATCGACAGTTCTATTCGAACCTATTCGAAGGATGGGCGAGATAGTGACGTGAATTATCACACCTCGGATCCGCCATGACGAGAATAAGGAGGATTGATGACGACGACGACGGCCCGTACACAAGATCGTGATAAGATCGACCTTTACGGTCTGCAAACCGACTCATCGATCGGTCCCCTTCAATCCTATAAAGAATGGCGTTCTACTCCAACTTCTACCTGTCCTTTACCCAATCACAAAACTTTCATCCAGCTCCAATCAACTTCGACACTCAACTTTCCAATCTAAAGAGACAGCTGTCACCTGTGTCAACTGTTTCACTCCTTGACATTACGATGTATCTTCCTCCTTATGTTCTCGTCACACGTGGGCTCGTCGCGTGCGGCATATTCACCACCATAGCAGTCGTCCAGCAGGGATATTTTTGGACTGCCTTACGCAATCAGAAAATCGATTGCCACAAAGGAACAACGCACAACACAGAGGCATGCTTGGTAGACTGGATAGAAGTCGTCGTCAGTACTATTATAACGACGGCGAGCGCAAGCGCAGCTGTGTATTTTGCAGCGTTTGTCCCAAGAGACGAGTCGGCCCCGGATCCGTTCGACATGGTGCACATCGACGGTGAAGCAATTCATAAGTTGGACGTCTTCCACAGAGGTTGGATGAAGGATAATCTGGTCGAGAATGAGAGAAAGTACATTCTATTCAACACGTCTCGATCAAGTCCCGGAAATGGAAAGGTTATGACCGAGGCGTGGCGCGAAGATGGCCACGTCAAGCTCACAAGCTATGCCCACCATTCACCCGAGAAGTTGACCAAACGGTCCGAAACGGAGTATGTGCACACTTCGTACGAGGAGTCTGACATCAAGTTTGAATTCCCGAAAATTAAAACGACCTACGCTCACATGAAAGATGCTGCGCAGCACATATTCGATGATTTCGCGAACAGGCATGCTGCAGCGAACTGCATCGGATTTTTGTTCCACCCAACCTCAAGCTCGGCTAAAGAAGCAGCCTGGCTTGGAATGTCGGGGTCATACAGCAAGGTTAATACCGCTCCTACATGTCAAAATCCAGAGACTACTGGAGGATACTCACAGATCGGAGATTTGTACATCACCGGATATTGACCAAGTCATAGAGTTCGCCTTGGTGACTCACTCCTGGAGCATGCTGCAGGTAAACCTGGCTCCCTTTTGTTTTCACAGGCCCGCATCTACCTGGGGTTTCAGCCACCTCTCAACTCACTGATCAGCACAGCCTGCCCGGTCAACATTGCGGCGTGATACTGAGCGCGCAAGGATCGACAGGTTGGCTGAATTAATGTCACTCATTTAATACAGATAGGGCAGTTTTATCATCCTTACATAGCAGACGAGCTTGAATTCTATAAACGTGGACTTGCTCTTTTGCAACAACATATTCAAATTTCCTGATGTCCTTAAGCAAGCCAACTGTTCAGAACAGTCTGCAACAAAATCACTCGCATTCTAGTCCCATCAGGCCCCCGACGGACTCTAAATATAACGAGTGAAACATTTGAGACATCCGCCTTGTCTGAGCTCGTATCGTCCATCCAATCGATTATCATGTGAAAACGTGCGTCGTCAACGAAAACAATCTATACAATGAGGGAAGACTGCCCATGCAGTGCGTGAGGGATGCACGACTGGTGTGCGTGAATCACCTCCTTTAACGAATTCACGTGCCTGTTTAGACCAGCAACAACCCGCTCAGTGTCTTTGTGCGATTTCGCGCTTGCTACTGCATCTCGCAGCGTGATTGCCGCCTCTGCGTAGTTGGCCATGTGCTGATTTCGTACCCGTTCTTCACTGAGATAGAGCAATTGTGTCCTTGACGGCGCGGAGGGTCTCGTATTCCAAGTGCGAGGCGAGTAGCTCTTCCCTGAGGCTGGCTTGTTCTTGAATGCCATGCTTCATGACGCAGCTCTCTATTTGCATGTAACAATTAAGTTCAAGGTAGTCAACCATCGCACGCTGCAGCTGCGTGATTGTGCTTGCCTTGTCTGGACAGGAGCTCTTGTCGCCGTCTATCGACCCAAGCTCGCTGTTCTCTTCTCTCTGCCAATGAAAGTACGATGAACAGGCACTGTTGCGTCAGTGATGCAGTTTTTGATAAAGTGACTGTATTTCATCGAGCCTGACTCCTTTTTGTTTCGCCCTGATGCTACAAAGCGTTTGTATGATACTGCGTGCAATCATGATCAAGATCAATATTGTTAGAGGCCTGCCTAGAGCGAGTCAGATAGGGGTGTCATTTAACTAGAAGATAAATGCTAAGGAAGAAAGATAGCTACAGGAAAGAAGCTGACTACATATGTGTGTTTCTCAGTCGACGCTAGACTCAATAGAGACTAGTCAAGATGACAAAGCGAGAATAAATCTGACAAGGCTAGAAGACTGAGTCTGACAAGACTAGAATCGTGACATTATCTCTTTTCTTCGACGATTCATGTTCACATGAATGTATTTTCTGCTCGACTCGATTGATTGAATTGTTGATTAGTGCGATTTATTCAAATATCAAATATGAAAATCATCAATGATTTTCTGAATGTTCATAAATTCATCATCATCAACGTTGTATCAATTGAGATCATTGTCATAGTCATTTCATTTAACTTTATACTGAAGTCATCTTTGATATCAACGAGAATTTAATATATCATCAATTTCTCATTCATCTTCATCGTTTATCACTATTGAATCTGAGAGTTCATTCTTTTGATTAGACAAGAAATCATCAACGACAGAGTGAAGCAGATCAGAATGAAATACATTATGAACATGCATAAACTCTAATAATTTCAGTTTATATGAAGAGTTGATGAAATCTAAATTAATGAAAGAATCGAGCATTTTATCATTTAACTTCTTGAAAGATCTCGCTGTAATGATGTTTCTTTCATTCAGAAATATCTTTGATTTAATCTTGTAATCAACTTTTTTTTTATGCTTATTGACTTGTTTCATCATTTGTTCTTGTGTTTTGACTAGCGACTTGCGAGCAAACTGTTGCGAGCGTGCACTTCGAGTTAACCTAACATAAATTATGTCAAACTATCATAAACTAGTATAAAACTGATGTTGACACGCTAGTGATTTAGCGTGTCTTCATGAATAAAACTCATGATGTGTTGCATCTTCTTTCTTCTTGAGCTTTGAACTTCTAGTTAGAATATACTTATATGATTCACTTTATGCAAACTCATAACATTAGTTCAAAGCTCATTAATCTTGCTATCAATGTGTAGATGATATAAAAACAAGTTACACAACTTAAATCAGAAGTTGAACTCAGAAATTTCAACAGCAGAATCAGAACTCAAGCTCAGAAAGCTTGATAGAAATCAGAAATTTCTAAAGAAGAATCTTGATTCAAAATCAGAAATTTTGATAGAATCAGAATTAAAGAACATGAACATGTTGTTCTTGATTAACTCTTTATTGAGCTCGTCATCAGAAATCAGAAATTTTAGCAGTACTTGAACTCAGAAAGTTTGATAAAGTACTAGTCGTTGCTTGAACTCAGAAAGTTCAATAAAGTAACATCAGAATCTCAATCAGCAATTTTCTATTCATACAATGATTAAAAACTCAGAATCAGCGAGCATTGCTCATTATGAACTTCAAAATGTCAGAAGAAAATCACTTTTATCACAGAATTGAACAGCATCAGAAGAAGAAGACACAAATGCATCATTGAATACAGAAGAAAAGAACATAAACGCGTTGCTTTTTGATCATGAAATGATCAAGATCAGCATCAGCATTGAATTGAATGCTTGAATAAGTGCTCATGAAGCAGACAACATTGTTGTCTTTATCAAGTACATGTATCAACAGCATGACATCGAAATCAAGATTCACAATGACATAATTCAGATGTTAAAAGATGTCAATGAGATAAACATCATGTTGAAGATTATGCAGACACGTCTGCAGAAAGAAAATAGAAACAAGAATGTGATTATACATCATTTAGAAGCTGCATTAAGTTGACAAAGCACTTTAACTTCTGAAGATTGATTCTCGAAGTTAATCAAGCTATCTGACTCATCTTTGTTTAAAGATTCAAGACAGAATGTGAATAATTAATTGTTTTAAATGCAAAATAAGCTGAAGATGAACAAGAATCATTTTTCTATTGAAGAATTGAAGATTGCATATGTGAAAAGTTAAGTCGATGAAACAATGATCAAACACATAGCACTTTGAATGAGAAATGCAATCACGAACTCATTTCTAGAAGCAGAAGAGATGTTGTTGATCATAAACAAGATGTACAACAATTTCAATCAACATCACATGACTCAACAACAATACTTGAAGCTGTATCAGAACAAGATTTTCTTTCATGAATTTTGAATGAAATTTCAGAGATTTAGCGCAAAACTAGAATACAATAACGAGACTTTACTAAATGATCTTCAGCATAAGATCAGCTCAGATCTTCAGCAAGCAACGCTTAATGAATGAATCACAAATTTGAATGAGTTTGTCAACATCTGCATGCAAGTCGATGTTAGATTAACTGAATTGAATGTTTGATTAGTCATCAAAGCATCAGCGATTCAAGCTGCTCGCTCTGTCTCTAGCATATCAACTGCTTAACTCACGTCATCAGTCTCTTTATGAAAGAAGCTCAGAAGATTGAATCTCAACTCTATTCAGAAAGAGTTGTTTAAGAAAGAACTCTGCTTCAAATGCAAGAAGTCAAAACATAGAGCATATGACTGCTTTGAGATAACACAAGTGCACAAGATCGCTGCAAGTTTGAAAAATGATCTGTCTCTGTTAAAGTAGTGACTGAAAGCAATATACTCATATTCTGTTTCATCAGCATGTCTGATGATTCATTTGATTTCAAGTCGTTTACTGTTGACATCATCTTGAGTAATTTAGAAAAGATATTCAGATTTCTCACTCTGATAAATATTGAAGTCACTGACATGACTTTCATCGATGAATCTTTGATGTCAGAGCTATGTAAATGCTTTGATATTCAGTTAATATTGCTGTCAAAATCAAAGTCAATTTGATCATATGATGAAATCTCTGAACGAAAGTCAATTACACATGCTTTGTATACATTGATCATGATTCAAGAACACAAGAATGAAATGATGTCTCTATTAATAACTTGTCTAGATCAGCACAAGATAATCATTGAAAATCTTTGATTGAAAAGAAATCAAATTTTGATAAATTCTGCAAACAATTGATTAATATTCTCATTGAATATTCAAACATCAAAATCTGTTGTTTCAAAGACAAGCAGTCAATCAGCATTTCACAGATCTGACTCAAGCAAGATTTGCAAAATGAAATGAAAGAACTTGAACTCAATGATTACATCAATAATTATCTTGAAGCGACTCATGAATCAGAAACTAGTGAATCAATTCATTGAATCTGTATTCATACAAAAGCAAAGCACTTAAGTTGATTTTGATCAACTTTGCTTCTTTCAGTCAACTGAGAAAAAGAAATTCGTCAATATTATCATGATTGAAGTTGCTGTGTATTGATCTCTAATCAAGAATAAAAAGATCAAGATCTTTTTCTTGATCATTAGTGAAATCAACAAAGCGCTTAGCTCAGTCAAAGATTTCGCGAAACTGAATGAAATGATCTTTGTCATGTCATTAAATGAACTGAAGAAGAAGCTTTCAATAGTTTATCACGACTTTTTGAATGTTTTTGATAAAGAAAAGACAACGCAGTTGCTCTTGCATTGATTATATGATCACAAGATTAAATTAGAAGATGAGAATCAACTTTCTTGAAGTCAATTGTATCTTATGTCGAGTTACAAGTTGCAGAAGATCAAAGAGTATCTAGAAGAAAATTTAAAGAAGAAGTTCATCATACTCAGCAAAGCTTCTTTTGCTTCGTCAATACTATTTATCAAAAAGAAAGATGATAATCTTTGCTTTTGTATGAACTATTGAAAACTGAATGCTCTGATCAAAAGAAATCGTTATTCAATACTCTTGATAAATGAAGTATTAACTTGAATTCAAGACAGTAAGTATTTGACTCAATTTAACATTATCATCACGTTTAATAAACTGCACATGAGTTCAGAAAGCGAAGATTTAACTACTTTTGTTACTTTCTTCAATGTTTATAAGTATAAAGTAATGCTCTTTGAATTGATCAATGAATCTGCGTTCTTTCAGCACTATATCAATGATGTATTGTTCAACTGTCTGCATAAGTTCTGTCAGACATATCTGAATGATATTCTCATTTACAGTAAAACATTGAAAAAACATAAAACTCACATGAAAGAAGTGCTAGACAAGCTTCATGAAGCTGATCTACAGATGAACATTGACAAGTATGAATTCAAGATTCAGAAAATCTCGTTTCTAAAACTACTGATATTCATTAATGATCTGCGAATGAACTTTTGAAAAGTAGATGTGATTCGAAACTGAAAAGTGTTACAATTATTAACTCATGTGCAGATCTTCATTGACTTCTGCAATTTCTATCGATGATTCATAAAGAATTTCTCAAAGATTATTCAACTCATGATAAAGCTGATTTGAAAAATTCTTTGAATGAACAGAGATCTGTCAGATGATCTTTGAAGAATTAAAGTAACAGATGATGACAGTTTTCATTCTGAAGCATTTCAACTCAATCAGAAAAGCTATTCTGAAAATAAACTTCTTGAACTATGTGAACGACGAAGTATTGTCTCAGTATGACGATGAAGACATTCTACATTCAGTGATCTTCTATAGCAAGAACATGATTTTCGCAGAATGCAACTACGAGATCTATGACAAAGAACTGCTGATCATTATTTGCTGTTTGAAACATTGATGTCTTGAATTAAAATGTATGAATATTTTAATCAAGATCTTCATCAATCATCTGAATTTGAAGTACTTCATGATCATCAAAAAACTGATCAGATGACAAGTTAAATGAGCTGAGAAGTTATCTGAATATAACTTCAAGATCATATATCAGTCGAAAAAACAGAATCTGAAAGTCGACGTGCTGATCAGAATGTCAAACGTCAAGTCAGTTGAAGTAAATGATGATCAAAAGCTATATCAGCATCAGATGCTATTGTCAGAAGACAAATTTAAACTGCAATCAATGAAAGTTGATCAAGAAAATGATCAGAAAGCTGATCAAGATCTGACTCAGATCTTGCTCAGATTTGACTCAGAATCTGACTCAGATTCGAAATTCAAATCAAAAGCTAATCAAAATTCAATTGAAGAGATGATTTTTATTCAGAATCAGATTATAGTTGAAAATCAAATGAATCAACTGTGCTTTGATATTTGAATAGTCATGAAACAGAACAGAAGAACTTGTCAAGATATTGATCTAAACAATTGCAAAGTACTTAATGAAGTACTCTGAAAAGATGATAGACTATGAGTTTCTCAGTCAATAATCATTCAATTGATAAGAAAAGCATATGATCTTTTGATCAATGATCACTCTGACATGAATTGAACGTTGAATCTGCTGAGATGATCATATTGCTGATCGAAGATGAGAATAATGATCAAGTATTACATTTGAAACTGTTACGTTTATCGTAGATCAAAAGCATCAAAAGATTGAATCAATGAACTGCTGAAGTCATTGCTCATATTTGAGCAGTAATGACAGAACATATCATTAGACTTCATTATCAATCTATCAGAAAGTGATGAAAACAATGCGATTCTGACAGTCATAGATTGATTGTCTAAGAAACGACATTATATATTGTGTTGATCAGATGACAAAGAAACCTTCGCAGAACAAACAGTCAAGCTACTGTTGATATGAGTCTTCAGAACTCATGAATTATCAAGATCAATAGTGTTTGATCATGATTCATAATTCATATCAATTGTCTGAAAGTCTTTATGCTTGAGACTCAACATCAAGATGAAACTATTTACAAACTATTATTCGCAAATTGATGATCAAACAGAAAAAGCGAATCAGAATGTGAAATGATATCTACAAAGTTATTGCTCATACATGCAAGATGATTGATTCATCTGATTATTTATGACTGAATTCGTTGATAACAATGCTATTTCATCATCAATTGAACAGTCAGCGTTCTTTCTGAATAAAGACTTTCATTCTTGTATGAGCTTTGATTTGAATTCAACTGAATATGAAATCACTTGAGCTAGAATCGAAGCAAGCAAAGCAAAGAATATATTTGAACATATGAAATAATAACTAGCATTGATCAAGCAAGCATTAGTAAGAGTCAGAGTCACAATGAAGAAACAGACTGATAAACATCAAAAAGAAATGATTTACAAGATAAATGACATAATGTTTCTGAACTCAAGAAACATCATGATCTCAAGATCATCAAAGAAACTAGATGATAAGATGCTAGAATTCTTCAAGATTCTGATCAAGATTGAACATGCATATCAACTGAAACTGTTGTTGACTATGAAGATTCATTTGAAGTTTGCGTCAAATCTGCTGCAACTAGATTCAAAAGATGCTTTAAAAGAACAACGAAATGAGTCGTTTAATTCTATAGTGATTGAAGACGAAGATGAATGAAAAGTAAAGAACATACTGAACTTCAGACACTACGAACGAGATAAATGACTACAATATTGTGTTAATTGAAAAGAATACAACGTTGATCTACATTGATACAACGTCAATAAAAGTGAATTCAAAGAATGCTTGAAGATCATAAATGACTTTCATGAATGATATTTGAACAAGTCAAGATAGAAATCAACTTAAGAAACGTTGATCAAACTGCAGCAATGAGAACATTGCTAGATGAAGAAGAAAAATAATGTTATGAGCGTGCACTTCAAGTTAGTCTAACATAAATTGTGTCAAACTATCATAGACTAGTATAAAGCTGATGTTGACACGCTAGCGACCTAGCGTGTCTTCGTGAGTAAAACTCACGACGTGTTGCATCTTTTTTCTTCTTCAGCTTTGAACTTCTAGTTAGAATATACTCATATGATTCGCTCTATGCAGACTCATAACATAAACTTCAATATTTTGTTCATATGTTTAAATATATTCTCAACTTTAGTCATCTGCAAGCGTTCATAAGAATTTTCATATTCAATAACATTGAGTTCAAAGCTCATACAAGAATGAAAGTCTTTATTTAAAAAGAAAGAAATCAAGAAGATGACTGAGAACAGAGTATTATTGTTGAAATCATGTTTAGAAACTAATCAGAGTGCGTGCATGACTAGAATGTTTAATTTATAAAGATAGCTATAACTAAGACTTTAAGAATACAGAAGAAAGAAGATACAAAAGACAAGAAGAACACGCTTTATATAGTAGTTATTCAGATCAATGCTAGTCTCAAAGAAAACGTGTTGAAACACAAGAAAGATGTTGATTTGAAAGATGTTTGTGACACAAAGAAATGTGTTTGTCATAGAAATCTGTTGATCACTCGTAATACAAAGAAGTGTGTTTATCTAAAAGACAATAAAAGCTGATTAGAAAATGCTAAGAAAGAAAAAAGATGCTGAGTCATATCTGAGTCAAATCTGAGTCAGATTTGAGTCAAATCTTAACTAAATCATTGACTAGTTTTAATTTAATTCTGACACATTTGTAACATTATTCTCTTCTTTAAAAATTTATGTTTGCATGAATAGAACAAATGAAACGCAAAAATTTTCACTGTTTTTCAATTTAGTGTGACTTGTCTGAATAAAGCTTATGAAATTCAACTAAAACTTCTTTTGAGCTCTTGAATTCTTCTTTATCAACATAGTATCATTCATTGTCTTGATTTAGTCTCATTCATTTGATCTTGTATTGTATTTGATCTTGATAGCATCTAGAGTTCAAAATATCATCTATCTTTCAATGCTCATCATCTTCAATAGTGAGAGATTTAAATGATTCTGAATGCTGTTCTGATAAGAGATTATCAAGATAAGAACGTAATAGTTTTGAACTGAACATTAAATGCAGCTGCTTTATGCTTATCAATAGATGAAGATGATAGAAGATCTCAACTTTGACAGTGATTTAATAAAGTTTTAGCTGTTTGTCTTTCAAATTCTTACATGATCTAGTTGTCTTTATATTTCTAAAGAATAATCAAATTCAGTTGTTTACTTCATAGATGACATCTCATTTATGTTTATTGACTTAAGTTTCAATGATCTGCTTCGTCTTTTTCAATTGCTGATGATCGAAGCTAAGAAGCTCTTTCATTCAAATGATAATATCATCTGCTTTTCTAGCTTCAAGACATTCACAAGTAGTTTTGTAGTCAGTCGTATCTGAATTGAAACTCATTCGTGAGTGAAAATTCTTATTGAAGTAGAACGAAGTCATTGAGATAATCGAGAAGATATTGAAATTCTCGCTGAATTCTATCATTGATAGTCATTTTGCTCAGTCGTTCTGCATGTAATTGCAGTAGATTCTTAGTTCGCGTTCAACATCTTGATTAACTCATTTTGATTAATTATTCATTTCAGAATGATAAACTGTTAATAAACTAGCTGTGATCTTTAGTCACTTGCAAAGACTTTGTCATATGATTGATATGAACTGAGAGTCTCTGTTTGAAACAATAGAACTAGATAGATCATGAAGTCAATAAACGTTTCATAGCATGATTCAAATCGTTTCTTCAACTGAGATGTCATCGTCTCTTCAATGACAGAAGACATAGTGATGTTTCTTAATGAGACAATATATGATTATGCAAATGATGTTATAATCTTTTGATAGAAGTAACTCAGTGATGAAGTTCATAACTATATTTTTTCAGCGTTTCTGTGAAATTGATAGAGAATGAAGAAGTTCATTGATACTATTTCTAGATGTTTTGCTTTGTTGACAGACATGACAGTTTTGAATGTAACGTTTAATCGTTGCTTGATGATCTGATCAATAGTAGAAACGTTGAACTAGATCAATAGTTCTTTGATTGTCAGAGTGAAAGATGAAAGACTGATCATGAATTTTCTTTAGCAATTTCATATGCATATTCTCAGAAATTCACAGTAGATCTTTTCTAAACAGAACGTCATTAATGATCTTGCAGTGCTTCAATTCAATGCTATGTAGCTTAAGCTTATTTTCGCTTATGACTTGTTTATACTCATTGCAAAGCTCATTTATCTTGTTGACATTTTTTACTTGCTGATAGAGATCAACTTCAAATTCAATAGCTAGAATATTTACTTTATCAAGTGTCAGAATGATCTGATAGTGATCTTCAGTACATTGAGTTGATTCAGAAATGTCAATCAGAAACATTCTGATTAAAGCATTAACTTTAGTGTTCATTTTGTCTGATTGAAAAATGATCTGAAAGTTAAACTTGAATAGAATGTTTAAATAATTGACTTGACGTTGAGTCAACTGTTTGTTTTTCATGAAGATCTTCAAAGTCTGATGATTGATGAACATCTGAATGAGCAGCTTTGTGCATTCTAGCTCAAGTCTTCAATGTTTAAAACATTAAATAATGATTAGTAATTTCTTGTCATAGATGTGATAATTGCATTCAGCGAGAATCATGCTCTTGCTGTAGAATGCTACTGAGTGAAGAACATTCTCATCATTGTACTGAGATAGTATTTCATCTTTAACGTAGTCAAAGACATTGATTTTCAGAATAGTTTATTGTTTTGAATCAAAGTGTTGTAAAACTAAGATCAAGCTGATCTGTTTCTTTAAATCATCAAAAGCTTGAACACAGACTTTGTTTCAAACAAAAAATATGTTCTTTCTAATCAGCTGAGTGAATGATTTAACTAGCTTCAAGAAGTTCTTAATGAAATGACGATAGAAGTTAATGTTACGAACATGCCTGAACCGACCAGAGTTCAGATGACGTTATGCCTAGTTTGAACCTAGCGCATCTCTATTGAATCCTTCAAGCCATTCTCAGCACTTCTTCTCGTTGTTCAGCACTTTCTTCATTCACTTCTTTCATCATTCTTTTAGACAAACACATCTGACATATTACATCACATCTGTATCGAGTCTAGCGCAGCCTCAAGCCATTATTTATAGAAGAGCTCGCACTCTTTCTCTTCTGTATTCTTAATGTCTTGTTATAGCTATCTCTAAAGAGCAATACATACATATCAGTCTCGAGTCTCTTTGATTGAATGATCTAGGCACGATTTCAACAGTTAACAAATTTCACGAAGTTCTGAACTTCTTTTAGATTGATCAACGTAGTTCAATTTACTATGACTTTCACTTTGATAAAATTCATACGAAGATCTTGTTCTGAAACTATGACTTCTAAGAAGACAGTTTCTTCTACGTTGAATTTGCACTTTCAAATATCTACTTGTAGATCAGCTTCTCGTAGATGATTTAATATCATCTTGACATGTTGTTGATGTTTTCATTGAGTTTTGCTGTAGATCAGAATGTCGTCTAGATAGACTTGACAGAAGTCGTTTAGAAAGTTTCAAAGAATATCATTCATATATTGCTGAAATGAGACAGAATCATTAATAAGTTTGAAAGATAACATCTTTGATTTATACACTTCTAAAGCGATGATAAAGATAGTGTAGTTCTCACTATCAAAATGCATTTGCAGTTTGTTGAAAGTTGAAATGATATCTAATCAAGTCAGATGCTTGCAATCAACTATTTTGTCAATCATCTCATTTATGAGTGATAGAAAGTAGCGATTTCTTTTGATAATAGCATTGAGCTTTCAATAGTCAACGCAGAATCATAGATCTTCGTTTGCTTTTAAGATGAACAGAACGAGTGAGAAATACAAAGCTTTGCTAAGAGTTATAAATTCTTTGAAAAGATTCTCGTTCAGATATTTCTTTACTTTCTGAAGCTTGTAGAAAGACATTTAATATGCTCGACAGCAAAGTGATGTTGCATCACTAGTAAGCTTTATCTTATGATCATATGAATGATGAGACGATAGCTTGTCTATCTGAACTCAATCAAAGACATCTAGAAAATTCTGATATTTCAATGATAGCTTGACTTTAATATTCTCTAGATTCTGAGTTGTTTCATCAGTAGACAAGACATTTATGACATCTAGTTTGCATTGAGTATTGTAAATGATTTCTCTATCGATGTTTTCAATGAACATAGCAAAAATCTTTGTCTGATTCTTCTTTTTTCATTTTATTAGTGCTTGAAAAGAGATGATGTCTATGTTTTGAATCGAAAATGACTCTTTCTGAATGAATAAAACTGAGTGCTTGAGCATCTTAAAGATTTTGCTGTGAGCTGCTGAAGAGGTTAAAGTTGATCGCAATCAACTTGAGTGCTTTATATTTGACGAAATCGAAAAAATCGAAATAGAAATATCTAACTGATCAGAAAATATGATAGTATCATGCCTCATGTTCAATAATATTTCATTTTTATTCATTCAGAGTTTGCTCAATATAGCTTCATGATGCTCAATATCAGCTATCAGCATTAACATAGTCAATTTCTTATGACTTTCAATCGTGAGATTGAATAAAATCTTATGAGTAATAGTCTTTCTAGCTAACTTTTCATTATAGTCTCGTATTAACTTCTCTTTTGCTAGCAATATAGATTGTATTTCAAGTTTCTGACATATTTTATTGACTAGCTTGTCATGTATCAGCATGTAGACAATGAAATCACTATTTATCAAAGAGCGAAGACTGAAAGAATTGCTCTGAAAGATAAAAGAAGCATTAATCAAAAATGACTTCTCAAAATAGTTTTCTTTCAATAAAACTTTAATTTGAATGCACAAAGATATAATCTTTATTTCTTTGATGATTCTGAAAGAGATAGCTAGTTTTTTGAATCAGAATCTGACTCAGAGTTTGATGTAAATTGATCAAACTCATCATCTTCTAATGCATTGATTCTTGAGATTCAATCAGAGCATTCTTTAAAGAAATGATCTGACTTATGACAAATGAAGCAGCTTTCAGTTTGTAAATCTATCTTTTTGACGTTAGTTAAAGTTGCGTCACATGATTTTGAATGATCGACGAATGTAATGACTTCAATCTTTTTATAAGAATTCAATGAATCTCATTTCTCAGTAAAGATGACTTGCTTTCTAACTTTGATCAGAGATTTCTTTTCTTTGATATCATTCATAACTCAATGCTCATTGTTCAAATGAATCAAATAACTACGAATTTCATTGAGAGATTCTGACTGAATCAACTGACTACTTCAAGCTGCATGAAGATGATAGATTATTTTGTCTTGTAGATCAATGATCAATTGCTTTTCATGATACTTTAAATAGAAGAACAGACGTTGAAACATTGAATAGAAGTTGCTGAATTTGCTCTTTTCTTGAGAGAGATTAGCATATTTTCTTCAAAAGTTTGTCTCTTTGTTGAAATCATCATAAAGCTGAGCAAGTTTATTTAACAGATCATCAATTATGACATAAAGATTCAATGAATCTTGTTAACGTTGAGCTAAAGTAGTCTTGACTGCATCTTCTTTGATTCTGAAGTGAACATAGATCAGAATAGCTTTATTGATATCAAAATAATTGACGTTGATTTTTAACTTGTCATGAATCTTTTCTTGTCAATCATTTCAGATAAATTCTTTTTCATCAGTAAACAAAAATGAATTTGAAAGCTTTTGAAATCGTTTAAAGAAATTGAACAGAGTAGAAGAAAAAGAAGTGACTTCTTTAAATGATTGCAGTTGATGTTGCAATTCAGTCACTTGATTTCAAAACATCTGATTTAATTGATTCAAGCATTCTTTGACTTTATTTATTTTCTTGAAATGAGTCTTTCATATTTGTTCACTTGATATCTTGTTAAATAGTTCACAAGCTTTCACGTCTAGATCTCGTTGAGTTCAAAGACTATTCAAATCTTTTAGAAAAACTTCTGAGTCTTGTTCAACTCAGTGTTGTAGCTGCTTTACATTTTTTATATCTCATGAAGTAGAAGCTTCACAAGATTCATTGAAAGTTTGAGAATGAGACAAAGAGTATTGATGTTTTCATACAACATCAATTCTAAGATATTTCAATATGCAAGATGATAGCTCAGAATAAATGATTGAATCTGTAATGTCAAAAGAAATAGAACTTTGATTATTCTTGAAGAGATTGTTCACAGATGATTAAGTCATAGCGAAGAATTGATGATCGAGTGAAAAAAAATGTTTAATAGTATGTAGTGAGATCGTTTGTTAAAGTGTTTAGTCTTCAAAGAAGAGTGTTGCTGATTTGAAGAAATTTTTTATGATTCTCAAGCAATTAACAAAGATTCTTTATCATTGATTCTATTAATCGATTTGAACTGATGCTACTGACTGAGCAATAGATTCTCTAGCAATCACATGATTGTATGTTCTCATTGATTCTGTTACGATTCTAGCCTTCGCCTATTCTTCGCCTAGTCTTCGCCTGGTTTCATTCTAATCGGGCCTAGCGAGAACCTGATCTAGAAGTGATATCATTGAGACTCTGCATCATATGTGTAAGGCGCCAACCCAATCGGGCCTAGCACAGGGCTGAGAAACACACATATAAGAACCGAGTTCTTTTCTGTAGATACTTTTCTTCCTTAGCATTTATCTATTAGTTAAATGACATCCCTATGACTCGCTCTAGACCGGTCCCTAACAGTAGATAAATGCTAACCAACTATCCTGCTATCGACGTGTAGACGATACGAAATAACCTACTTCTATTCAGAAAATTCGCAAGGGATTCTTCGAATTACTTTTACCAAAACACACCTTCAAATTTACCCAAATTTACCCAAATTTACCAAACCAACTACAATCAAACCTACCCTTACCTTCCTCACAATGGCACGCGACTCTGAATCAGTCGGGCCACGAACAGCTCGTCTGCTTAGAAGCACTGCTAATAGACGAGTTTCCCTTATCCCTGCCGATGCTTCAGCGAGACCTCAGGATGCCGCTATCTCATGGGACATCAACACGAGCCAACAACTTCGTCAATGAGCTATCGATCAGCCTGACGAGGTCATCAAGATGCTGGTCGAGCTAAGAGGTCAACGAGACATGGCTTTGGAACTCAACGAGCAATGAACCGATGTTCAAGCCGATCACACCAAGAGACTTGATGAGCTAGAGGTCAATCAAATGACAATAGACACTCAAGAAGAGACTATCGTCGGTCTACGAGAGGAAGTCTTGAGTCTAAAAAAGGGACAGCGTTCAGCGGACCAGCCTCGACCTCGCCAGCCTACGGAACCTCTACCCCGTCAATCTATCGAGGATCATACTCGACGTGAGTCGTTCACTCTATCCGGTAACGATCATCACAAGTCCTTCAAGTTTCCGGACCCACCTATATTCACTGGTGAAGGTGAATCGACATGGGACAGCTGAAGGGTCAAGATGAACGACAAGCTTCAGGCAAATGCCGATCACTTCGGTAATGAGAATACCTGTATTGCCTATGTGATATCTAGACTAGGAGGTGATGCTGCTGAGCATACCTTCGCCCGACGTCGCCATGACGCTTCGCATTCTTACACCTCGACCTACGAGCTATTTGAGCATCTGAAAGAAATATACGGTGATCAGGATAAGAATCGGAAGTGCCGTCGCGAGTACAACGCTCTGAGGCAAGCAGAAAAGCCTTTCAATGTCTTCTATTTCGACTTTATGAAGCTATTCAGCTATCTAGGATACGACGATCGCATCCTGATGAACGACCTTCAGAATAAGATCAACAATCGCTTGCAGAATGCTCTATCGATTTGCCCGAAAGATTTTACCACCCTACATCGCCTCAAGAGCTTCCTTCAGAGTGTGAATAATAGACAGCGAGCCAATTATCAGCTTCGAAGCGAACGCCGCACGGTCATCGCCAAAGTCACCGTCGCACCTGAAAAGCGCGCTACTCCCCTGCCAGCAGTGACGACTTCGATAACCGGATATGTCAAGCCGACTATCTTTCCTACACCTGAGCCAGTCAGATCGCCTATCGTTTGCTATATCTGCAAGGTTCCGAGCCACTTGTCAAAGGACTGCTCTCAGAACAAGGCCGGCACTTCTGCTCCTCGAGCTTTCACCCCCCGCCTACATGAAATCGTCATTCCGAAGAATAAAGAGGATGAGGAAATGTCTTCTTTCGAAGATAGCGAGGCAAAAAACTAGAGGCTTTCACCAAAGGCGCGATGGAAGATGTGTTAATTTCTTCAACGACGAGCATGCCAGATGACTCTTTTGCTTCTGAACCTTTGATTACTGAATGTGTACTTTCTAGCAATGAAATTAGTTACTCATTGAAGTCATTGGTAGACATCGAAGCTGCTGGTTATTCGTTCATTGATGAAGTGACCGCGCAGATTGTTTGTGACCAGTTGCAAATCGAACTTCTGGCTTTGACCAAAGCGAAGTCAATTCGAGGATTTGACGGTCATTATGCTAAGAGACTCATTACCCATGCCATCTATTCGAACCTGACTGTTCAAGATCATACGATTGACACAGCTTCTATGTTGATCACCCGATTAGATCAACATCAAATGATCCTCGGAAAAACATGAATGAACAAAATCGGTCTAGTAATTGATATGCGGACCGATTCTCTTCGATTTTCGAATTTCACCCCTAATCATAAACCGATTGTTCTACCCACAAGCAACAAGACAATCACGAAGCAGAAGAGTTTGACTTCTACTCATATACTGAAGAGATCTTTCACTACACCTCAACCCAGTCTGGAATCACCCTCTTTCAATCAGTTCAATGAGAAGTCAGTTAAACTAATTGAACAGTTAAAACCGCGCGACGCGACTTTAACTAGCGTCAAAAATTCTAAATCGACGTTCAGTCTGAATTCATTCTCTTTCAGTTCAACGAACATAGCAATGATAGAGGCAGCGGCATATAGAATGTTAGTCAAACGATCAGACGTCAAGATCTTTGCTGTTATCGTCTCGAAAATCGACCGACTCATAACTACAGTCGAAAACAAGCCTGAAGGAGTGAATCTGCATGAGCTTTCCCACGCTGAAGCCCTCGAGCAAGTCAAGGCCAAGCTTTCCTCTGAATATCACGACTATCTAGATGTCTTCGATCGAGCAATGATCGATCAGCTACCATCGCATCGTTTCTACGATCACAAAATTGAGTTGATCGATGAAGAAACGTTTCCGCGAAGCAGACTATACCAGATGTTCGGTCACAAGCTTCAGAAGGTAAAGAAATATCTGATCGAACATCTGAACAAAGAGTTCATTTCCTTCAGCTTCGCACCATACGCCTCGCTCATCTTGTTCGCTGAAAAGAAAGACGGAAGCCTGCGTTTCTGCGTCGATTACAGAAAGCTCAATGCTTTGACCAAACGGGATCGCTACCCTTTGTCATTGATAGACGAGACTCTCGCTCGTATACAAGAAAGCAAGTACTTGACTCGATTGAACATCATTGTCGCGTTCAACAAGCTACGCATGCATTCAGGTAGCGAAGATTTGACTATCTTTATTACCTCCTTCGACTCATACAAATATCATGTAATGCTCTTCGGATTAACCAACGAATCGACGTTCTACCAACACTATATGAACGACGTATTGTTCGAATATCTACATCAGTTTTGCCAGGCCTACCTAGATGACATTATCATCTACAGCAAGACCTTGAAGAAACACAAGCGACATGTACGATTGGTCTTGAATAGACTACGAGAAGCTGGTCTACAGATAGACATCGATAAATGCGAGTTTCATGTTCAGAAAACCACCTTTTTAGGACTTTTGATGTCAATCGAGGGACTTAAGATGGATTCACGAAAGGTGCAAGCAGTCGTTGATTGACCTACATTCAATAATCTCACCCAGGTACAGTTCTTCATTGACTTCTGCAATTTCTATCGACGCTTCATCAAGGACTTTTCGAAGATTGTTCGTTCAATGGTTCGACTCACCCAAAAGAAGGTCATATTTGAATGGAACGAAGCCTGTCAAACTGCATTCGACCACATGAAGAGACGTATGACTGAGACTTCTATACTTCGTCACTTTGATCAGACCCGCGATTTCATTCTTGAAACCGACTCATCCGACTACGTCAACGATGAAGTTCTGTCCCAATATGATGACGAAGATGTCCTACATCCGATTGCCTTCTATAGCAAGAACATGTTTCCTGCTGAATGCAACTACGAGATATACGATAAAGAACTGCTGACCATAATTCGAGCTTTTGAACACTGACGACCCGAACTGAAGCTGACCGACATTTCTATCAAGATGTTCATCGATCATCAAGCGCTCACCCCATTGATGAAAGACAAGGAGCTGAGCCGACGACAGATGCGCTGGGTTCAGAAGCTAGCTGACTTCAACTTCAAGATAATGTATCGACCTGGCAAACAGAACATTAAGGTCGATGCATTAACTCGCCGAGCTGACTCCGTGCCTAGAGGTCCCGACGATGAACGCGTCCGATATCAAAGAACTACTATTCTGACATCGAATCGGATGAAGATCGCTGATCTAGAGAAGGATAACGATCAACCAATCTATAAACAGATCCTTGAGGCTAATGGGACCGACGAGAATTGTACGCTACTTCGCGAAGCAATAGCAAGAGGCGAAGCACAATATGAAGGTATCAAATTGAAGGATTGTCGGACCCAGGATGGAATCTTGTATCATGGTAGTCAGCTATGAGTCTCGTTCAACGAGCTTCTACAAATGAACCTGATTCGTGAGGTACACGACCAACCGTCGGTTGGTCATCCTGGAATTCTTAGAACAGTGAAGGTCATAAAGCGAAATTACTATTGACCTTCTATGCGGAAAACGGTAGATCGATATATTCGGAACTGCTACATATGTCAACGTTCAAAGGCATCAAGGGATAAATCAAACGGCTTGCTTCAACCCCTACCTATACCTGAACAGCGATGGCAGGACATAGTCATGGACTTCATTATCGACCTATCTGATTCGTACGGCTATAACGCTATCCTGACTGTCATCTGCAGATTGTCGAAAGAAAGGCATTATATCCCTTGCACCACTGATGATGAAGGTATCACAGCCGAAAAGACAGCTGAAATGTTGCTTCAATGGGTATATCGGACCCACAGTCTACCCAGCTTCATTGTATCCGATCGAGGTTCTCAGTTCACCTCCATCCTTTGGAAGTTCCTTTGCAAACGGCTGAGCATTTCTCTTCGGTTGTTCACCGCCTATCACTCTCGGACCGACGGTCAAAGCGAACGAGTCAATCAGAATGTCGAGCGATACCTTCGTTCCTTCTGTTCGTACATGCAGGACGACTGGTTCAAGTGGCTACCCATGGCCGAGTTTGCCGACAATAACGCCTTGTCTTCAGCCATCTTCTTGACCCCCTTCTTCATGAACAAGAGCTTTCACTCTCGTATGAGCTTCGACCCTGACACCATCGAGTATGGAAGCACCCGCGAACGCTTGCAGGCCGATCGAGCCAAGAATATATCTGAACAAATGAACAAGACATTGATCTTCGCTCGTGAAGCTCTGGCCAAAACACGGGAACAAATGGTAAATCAAGCTAATAAGCATAGAAAGAAGGTCAATTACGAGATCGAATCAAAGGTGTTTCTGGACGGACGAAACATCGTTACAGCGAGGCCTTTCAAAAAATTGAATGACAAGATGCTCGGCCCATTCCAGATCACTGAGCCTGTTGACTCATTCTATAAGTTGAAACTATCAGAGACTATGCGTATACACGACGTATTTCATTCAGAGCTTCTTCGTTCTGCCGTCGATGACTCTCTGCCTGACCAAAAGAATGAACCTTCGGGGTCAATAGTGGTAAACGATGAAGACGAATGGGAAATCGATGATATACTGAACTCCCGACGCTATAGAAGACGGCTTCAATATCGGGTCAAATGAAAGAGCTATGACAACGATCTCAACTGGTATAACGCTGACGACGACGAGTTTATGAACGCTCAAGGGGTGGTTGATGAATTTCATACCAGATATTCAAGAAAAGCGCACTAGGAAACAACATTCATGCGAACATGAATAGTCAAGGGGGGAAGGTAATGTTACGATCCTAGCCTTCGCCTATCCTTCGCCTAGCCTTCGCCTGGTTTCATCCTAATCGGGCCTAGCGGGAACCTGATCTAGAAGTGATATCATTGAGACTCTGCATCATATGTGTAAGGCGCCAACCCAATCGGGCCTAGCACAGGGCTGAGGAACACACATATAAGAATCGAGTTCTTTCCTGTAGATACTTTTCTTTCTTAGCATTTATCTATTAGTTAAATGACATCTCTATGACTCGCTCTAGGTCGGTTTCTAACAGATTCTATTGATTTCTTGATGTTATTCTGTCTTTCGATGTCGTCGATCATCAGATACACAAATTTCTTTATATTCATCTTGTTGTCAGTTGAGTGAACTTGAATGAGTAATGAGATTAGTATCATGTGATTAATGAATTCTTAAAGTAATGTTGAAATCATGTCTAGAAACTAATCAGAGTGCGTGCGTGACTAGAATGTTTAATCTATAGAGATAGCTATAACTAAGACTTTAAGAATACAGAAGAAAGAAGATACAAAAGACAAGAAGAATACACTCTATATAGTAGTTATTCAGATCGACGTTAGTCTCAAAGAAAACATGTTGAAATACAAGAAAGATGTTGATTTGAAAGATGTTTGTGACATAAAGAAATGTGTTTATCATAGAAATTTGTTGATCACTTGTAACACAAAGAAGTGTGTTTGTCTAAAAGACAATAGAAGCTGATTAGAAGATGCTAGAAAAGAAAAAAGATGCTGAATCATATCTAAGTTAAATCTCAACTAAATCATTGACTAGTTTTAATTCAATTCTGACACATTCATAACAATTATTGTTAACAAACTCAATCATAAGTAGTAGCTTAGCTCAATTATTCTGCATGTATGAACAGAAGAATCAAAGATATCTTTCAATGTTCTGATTGACTCATTCACTTTGATCATTGATCTGAAAATAATAAACTGTAAAGAATCAAAGATTAATGTTTAGTCTTTTGCAAAGCGACTTTCATAGAATGAAGATAAATTGAGAGTTTCGATTTGAAACAATGAAATCAAGTAAATCATGTATTTAATATATTCATTGAAGCATTAGCTCAGCTGTTTTTTCTGCTGTGATTTTCTCATCATCAATGAAGCAAGAAATATAATGTCGTTTCTTTGATAGTTTACATATCACTATTAGTATGATGTTTTTGTCTTTCAAAGAAGATAAGTTAATGATGAAATTCATGACTATGTTTTTTCATTATTGTTTGAGTATGAATAAAGAATGTAGTAGTTCATTGAATTTATTTCAAGAAGTCTTTGATTGCTGACAAATGTAGCAGTTTCAAATATATTGATTTATTGTCTTTTGCATTGAAGATTAATAGTAGTATCTTCTTATGATCTTCATCATTTTGAGAATTTCGAAATGATTAATAAAAGATTGATCATGAACTTCTCAAATTAACTTCATTTGAAGATGCTCATTGAAGAAAATTCATAGAAGATCACTTCAATATAGTATTTCGTTCTGAACTCAACAATTTCTTAATTTAATATCTTCGTATTGAGCTTCATCTTTTAATACAACTTCATAAAGTAGAATACAATTCTCATTGATTCTGTTAACTTCTAGAATCAATTGATAAATTGATTCATTGTTCTTTTTCTCTTTTAAATCAGCGATTTTCATTCAATTCAACGTGAGAATTGTAGTTGTTATGAGCGTATCAAGACTGAATAGAGCTAGTCAATGTCTTTAGCTCAGATCTGACTCAGTCTCTATTTTCTTTCATTAACATCTCTTTGTTCAACATCATTTTTCTTTCTACATCACATTCTACTCATGTCACAAACACATTTTCTTCAAGCTTAGCACAGTCTCTGAATATTACTTAAATAGAAGCTTTTGTACTCATCTTCTTCTGTATTCTTAATATTCAGTTATAACTATCTTTAAAGATCAAGCACTATTCAATTCTGACTTTCGTTGATTGACTCATCTAAACATGATTCTGACATTATATTAAGAATTCATTAATCACATGATACTGATCTCATTATTTATTCAACATACTCGTACAAACAGAACGAGTCTAAAGAAATTCGTTTATCTGATGATTGACGTAATCAAAAGACTGAACAACACTAGAAAATTTGAAAGAATCAACGACAAGACTGTTTGAATCACTAGACAACTTATTGCTCACTAAGTATGCAAAGTTCATTCGATCAAGAAAATCAATTCATTCTCATGAAACAGATGAGTGAAAATAAGCTGTTCAACTCGATTAAGAGAATTGACGATAAAGAATCTTCGTGAATTGCTTGAGAATCACTTAAAAACTCACAAATCAAAAATATCTTTCTAATCAACAACATTCTTTCCTGAAGATTAAACACTTGATTATACATCTTCATTAATATTGTCAAGCATCATCATTCGCTTAACTTCATTCTTTCTTCAAATTTTATCATGTCAAAACGTTTATTTATTGAAGAATGTTTCAAAGAATTTCAAAGTCGCTTTTCTCAAATCTCTGAGACTGATTCATCGAAATTCTCTAGTGCTGAATCATTCATCAATGAAGATGATGAGTCATTCACTGAAACAGTAATATCTTCTGTTTCTATCGAAAACTGAAAGACTTGATGCATAATTCTCAACAGAGAAACAAATCAACTCAACGAGCTGAGTAATCAACGAGACGTTAAAATCAAAGAGTTGAAGACTAGACTTCAAACTAAAGAAATCACTTCTTCTGATTTCATCTACTTTGAGCGTTCTAGATCTCAGAAAATACCTGATTCTCTCTGATTTACTGACGAAAAGAATTCTATCTGAAAAAACTGATACGGCAAAATTCAGAATAAACTAGAGATCAACGTCGATCTCTTTTCAAATGAACGAGTCAAACTGAGCTATGTACATTTCAGATTATTCAATGATGCAGCTGATGTCGCTCAATCTAGACACGAACGTGACTGTGTCAATTTCTATAAGATTGTCGATGATCTTTTGAAAGAACTAGTTGAGTTGTTTAATGATTCAGATAAGAAAGTCAACTTTCATAGAGAATACTACAACTTGATTCAAGAATCAAAGAAGTTCAGTGAGTTTTACACTCAGTTTCAACAATTATCTTTCTATCTGAAGTATCACGAAAAGCAACTGATTGTCGATTTGAAAGATAAAATAAACCTTCGTCTTTGATTCATTTGAATAGATCAATTAGTTCAATCTGATTTTCTCAAAGAGATTCATTTCTACCTGATTCGTTTGAATAATGATCAGCGAGTCATTCAAGAGATCAAGAACAAAGTCAATCTCATCAAATGCATTGATGATCTGTCAAAGATCATCTTTCATAAAGCTGTTGTTACTCAGTCAGTTGATCATTCAAAATCTGATCATTTAAAGTTGCATGACGCGATTTTAACTAACGTCAAAGAAGCAGACGTTCTAGTCAAAACCTGTTTCATATATCATAAATCAGATCATAGCTTTAGAAAGTGCTCTGATCAATCTACTAGAATCAATGCAGTGAACAATGAATACAATCGTTTTGAGTTTGATTTCAATTCGAATTTCGATTCAAAAAACTAGTTATCTCTTCAAAAGTCATCAAAAAGATAAAGATTATATCTTTGTACAAACTAAACGAAATTCTATCAGAAGAGAATTACTTTGAAAAGTTGTTTCTAATTGACATCATTCTCAACTCTCAGAATCAATCTTTTAGCCTTCGTTCTCTGATAGACAGTGATTCAGTCGCTCATACGCTCATACATGCTAATTTAGTCAATAGAGTATGCAAGAAACTAGAAATTCAATCTATATCACTGACAAAAGAGAAGCTAATAAGAGATTATGATGAAAAGATATCTAAGAAGATCATCACTTATAAAATTCTATTCAATCTTATCATCGAAAGTCATAAGAAATTGACTGTATCAATGCTGATAGCTGATATTGATCATCATGAAGTCATATTAAGTAAGTTCTGAATGAACAAAAACGAAATATTATTGAATATGCAAAACGACGTCATTGTTTTTTCAAATCAATTAAATACTTCTATTTCGAATTTTTTGATTTCTCTTAATTCAAAGCACTCAAGTTGATCGCGATCAACTTCGCTCTCTTCTATCATTCAAACTAAGATCTCTATTATGCTCAAATGATCTGTTTCAACTACGACTAAGAAAGAATCATTCTCAATTTGAAGCATAAATGCAGCTTTGTTCAAAACACTGTTGAATCATTCAAAGAAAGACAAGATCAAAGTCTTTGCTCTATTTATAATAAACATCAATAGAAAAATTACGTACAATACTCAGTGCAATTTGAACGCTTTAAACGTCTCTTCAATCAATGAAACGACTCAGAATTTGAAAGATATTAAAGCAAAGCTGTCATCAAAATATCATGAGTTTCTAGATGTTTTTGATCGAGCTCAATTGAATAAACTGTTCTCTCATCGCTTCTACAATCATAAAATTGAGCTCATCAGTGATTCAACGTTTTCTTGCTGTTGAGTTTATTGAATGTTTTCTGCCAAACTTCTGAAGATAAAGAAGTACTTAAACGAGAATCTGTCAAATAAATTCATCACTTCTAGTTAAACTCTCTATTTCTTTCTCGTTCTATTCGCTCTCAAAGCAAATGAAGATCTTTGATTCTGCGTGAACTATTGAAAGCTAAATGTCATTTTCAAAAGAAATAAATATTCTTTATTGCTAATAGATGAGATCATTGATAAAATAGTGAATTGCAAGCATCTGACGAGATTGAATATCATATCAGTGTTCAACAAACTTCAAATGCACTTTAATAACAAGAATTACATCACTTTTATCACTGCTTTAGAAGCATATAAATATAAGATGCTACTTTTTGAACTGACTAATGAATCAATCTCATTTCAGCAATATATGAATGACATTCTATGAAACTTTCTGAACGACTTTAGCCAAGTCTATCTAAATGACATTCTCATCTATAGCAAAACGAAAAAGAAACATAGAGATCACGTCAAACTAGTATTGAGTCGACTACGTGAAGCTGAACTGCAGATGAATATTTGAAAGTGTAAATTCAATGTAAAAGAGACTGTCTTTCTATTACTAAATTGAAAGACTGCGAAATTATTGATGACGTTCTATTTAGAAAAGATCTACTGTGAGTTTCTGAGAACATGCACACGAAATTACTACAAGAAGTGCATGATCAATCTTCTGTTGAAATCGTGTCTAGATCATTCAATCAAAGAGACTCGAGGCTGATATGTATGTATTGCTCTTTAGAGATAGCTATAACAAGACATTAAGAATACAGAAGAGAAAAAGTGCGAGCTCTTCTATAAATAATGGCTTGAGGCTGCGCTAGGCTCGATACAGATGTGATGTAATATGTCAGATGTGTTTGTCTAAAAGAATGATGAAAGAGATGAATGAAGAAAGTGCTGAACAACGAGAAGAAGTGCTGAGAATGGTTCGAAGGGTTCAATAGAGATGCGCTAGGTTCAAACTAGGCATAGCGTCATCTGAACTCTGGTCGATTCAGGCATGTTCATAACATTACTTCTCTCTTCGAACATTCATGTTTGCATGAATAGAAAAGAAATAAGAGCAAAAAATTCATCGTGTTTTCAATTTAGTGCGACTTATTCGAGTATAGCTTGTGAAATTCGTTCAGAACTTTCTTCAAGTCATCGAATTTCCCTTTATCGACATAGTATCATTCGTCGTCACGATCTACCTCGATTCATTTGACCTTGTATTGTAGTCTTTCTCTATATCGTCTGAAGTTCAATATATCGTCTACTTTTCAGTGCTCTTCATTCTCTTCAATGACTAATGATCTAGAGAACTCAGAATGTTGTTTCGATAGAAGATCGTTTGATGAAGGTCGTAGACACTTCGAGCTGAACACTGAATGTATATGCTTCATGCTTCTAGATAGCTGAAGGCGATAGAAGGTCTCAACTTTGACTGTGATTGAATAAAGATCGAGCTGCTTGTCTTTCAAATTCTTGCATGGTCTAGTGGTTTTGATGTTTTCGAAGACTAACCAAACTTGGTCACCTACTTCATAGATGACGTCTCGTCTATGCTTGTTCATCTGAGCTTCAGTGATCTGCTTGATCTTTTTCAATTGTTGATGATCGAAGGTAAGAAGCTCGCTCATTCAAGTGACAATGTCATCGATCTTTCTAGCTTCAATACGTTGACGAATCGTTTCGTAATCAGTCGTATCTGAATCAAAACTCATTCGAGGGTGAAAGTCTTTATTGAAGTAGAAAGAGATCATCAAGATAGTCGAGAACGTATTGAAATTGTCACTGAATTTCATCATTGAAAGTCATTTAGCTCAGTCATTCTGCATGTAATTGCAGTAGATTCGAAGTTCGCGTTCAACATCTTGATTAGCTCGTTTCGACTGATCATCGATCTCTGAATGATAGACTGTTGATAGATTGACTTTGATCTTCAGTCATTTGCAAAAACTTTGTCACATGATCGATATGAACTGAAAGTCTCTATTCGAAACGATAGAACTGAGTAGATCATGAAGTCGATAGACGTTTCATAGCATGATTCATACTGTTTCTTCGATTGAGATGTCATCGTCTTCTCAATGACAGGGAACATAGTGACGTTCTTTGAAGAGACGACATATGATCATGCAAATGACGTTATAGTTTTTCGATAAAGATAGCTCAGTGATGAAGTTCATAGTTATATCTTGTCAACGCTGCTGAGAAATCGATAGAGGCTGAAGCAAATCATTTGTATCATCTCGAGGTGCTTTGCTTCGCTGACAGGCATGACAGTTTCGAATGTATTGTCGAATAGTTGCTCAATGACCTGATCAATAGTAGAAGCGTTGAACTAGGTCAATCGTTCGTTTAATGTCAGAGTGCGAGGTTGATGATTGATCGTGAATATTTCGAAGCAATTTCGTATGCATTTGTTTCAACATTCATAGTAGACTCTTTTTGAATAGAACGTTGTCAATGATTTGACAGTTCTTTAGCTTCATGCCATGAAGCTTCAGTTCGTCTTTGTTCATAGCTTGTCGATACTCATTGCATAGTTCATTCTTCTGATTGACTAGATGTACGCGTTGATAGAGATTAGTCTCATATTCAGGTTCGATTTCGAACTCGATTGATAGAACGTCTATTTGATTCGAGATCAGTATAGTCTGAAAACGATCATCTATGTCTTTAGCTGATTCAGAACTATCGATCATCGACATTCTAGTTAAAGCATCGACTTTGATGTTTGTTTTATCTGATCGAAAGATAATCTGAAAGTTAAACTTCGATAGAATATTCAGGTAGTTCGCTTGTCGTCGAGTCAGCTGTTTGTTTTTCATAAAGATCTTCAAAGTCTGATGGTCAGTAAACATCTGAATAGATAGCTCAGTACTCTCTAGTTCAAGTCACCAGTGTTCGAAACATCAAATGATAGCTAGCAATTTCTTGTCATAGATGTGATAATTGCATTCAGCTGAAACCATGCTCTTGCTATAGAAGACTATCGAGTGAAGCACATTCTCGTCATCGTACTGAGATAGTATGTCGCCTTTTACATAGTCGAATGCATCGATTTTCAAAATAGCTTGACGTTTGACATTGAAATGACGTAGAACTGAGGTCGAGCTGACCTGCTTCTTTAGATTGTCAAAGACTTCGACGCAAACTTCGTTTCAAACAAAAGACGTGTCTTTTCGAGTCAGCTGAGTGAACGACTTGACTAGTTTTGAAAAGTTCTTGATGAAGCGTCGATAGAAATTGACGAAGTCGACGAAGTCTTGTACCTCTTTTAGATTAGTAGATGTAACTCAATTGACTATAGCTTTCACTTTGATAGAGTTCATGCAAAGATCTTGTTCTGATACTATGACTTCTAAGAAGACTGTTTCTTCTACGTTGAATTCGCACTTTCGAATATCTATCTGCAGATCAGCGTCTCGTAGACGATCTAGTATCATCTTGACATGTTGTCTATGCTTCTTTTGAGTCTTGCTGTATATGAGAATGTCGTCTAAATAAGCTTGGCAGAAGTCATTTAGAAAGTCTCATAGAACATCGTTCATATATTGCTGAAACGAGGCCGAATCGTTTGTTAATTCAAATGGTAGAATCTTTGATTTGTACGCTCTCAGAGCGATAATGAAGATCGTATAGTTCTCACTATCGAGATGCATACGAAGTTTGTTGAAAGCGAAAATTATATTCAGTCGAGTCAGATGCTTGCAGTCAACGATTTTGCCAATCACCTCATCTATGAGCGATAGAGAATAGCGATTTCTTTTGATAATGACATTGAGCTTTTGATAGTCGACGCAGAAGCGAAGATCGTCATTGATCTTCAGAGCGAATAGAACGAGTGAGAAATATGAGGTCTTGCTAGAAGTAATAAAACCCTTTGACAGATTTTCGTTCAGATATTCTTTGATCTTCTGAAGCTTGTAGAGTGACATTTGATAAGCTCGACATCTAGAAGAAGTGACATCGTTAGTGAGCTCTATCTTATGATCATATGAACGATGAGATGATAGCTTATCGACTTGAGCTCGATCAAACACGTCAATGAAATCCTGATATTTCGAAGATAGCTTGACCTTGATGTCTTCTAGATTTTGAGCTGATGCATCGATGAAAGCGACGTCTAGAACGTTCAGTTCGCATTGAGTGTTGTAGACTATTTCCCTATCAATATCTTCGATCGACATAGCGAAAACCTCGATGCGATCCTTCTTTGATCGTTTAACCAGTGCATGAAAAGATGCAGCTCTCACACTGAACATAAAAAAGTTCTTTTTCGAAGCAGTAAAAGCTGATCGTTGAAGCACTTTGAGAGCTGAACTGATAGAAGAATTTGATGATCGTGATCATTTTGAGTGTGAAGCTCTGACTGACATCGAAAAAACAGAAATGAGAGCTTCTAATTGATTTGAAAAAACGATGACATCGTTTCGCATATCTAGTAGTATTTCATTTTTGTTCATTCAGAGCTTTTTCAATATGACGTCATGATGATCTATATCAGCTATTAACATTGAAACAGTCAATTTCTTATGACTTTCGACTGTGAGATTGAGTAGAATTTTATGAGTAATGATCTTTCTTGTCAGCTTTCCGTCATATTCTCTTATTAACTTCTCTTTAGCTAGTCGTATGAGTTGAATTTCGAGCTTCTGACATATTTGATTGACTAGCTTTGTATGAATCAAGATGTAGATCGTCGAGTCACTATCTATCAGAGATCGTAGCTTGAAGAATTCGTCTTGCGAGAATAGAGTGACATCGACTAGAAATGACTTTTCGAAGTAGTTCTCTTCGATAGATGAAATTTCGTCGATTAGATTGCACAAAGAAATGATCTCTATCTCTTCGATGACTCTGAAAGAGATGATTAGTTTTTTGAATCAGACTCTGAATCGAAGTTCAAAGAATGATCAAACTCGTCATCTAATGTGTTAATTCTGAAAGATCTATTCAAGCACTCTTTAGAAGTATGATCAGACTTATGACATAAAAAGCAGTTTTCAATTAGTAAGTCATTTTCTTTGACGCTAGTCAAAACAGCGTCGCGTGATTTTGACTGGTCAGTCATCTTCGTTTCTATGATTCTACGAGTAGCTTTGACTGATTCTTCAGCGTAGATGATCTGTTTAGTTGTTCAAGCTTTGATCATTGCTTCTCTATTCTTGATCTCTTGAATAGCTCGTTGATCGTTATTCAATTGAATGAGGTAGAAATGAATTTCTTTCAGAGTACTGAGTTGAATCAATTGAGTTACTCAAGCGAATCGAAGTCGAGAGTTTATTTTATTCTTTAGATCGACGATCAGCTGTTTTTCTTGATAGTCTAGATAGAAGAATAGTCGTTGAAATTGAGTATAAAACTCGCTGAATTTCTTCTGTTCTTGAACCAAGTTGTAGTAGTTTCTACGAAAGTTGACTTCTTTATCTGAGTCATTGAACAACTGAGCTAGCTCTTTCAAAAGCTCATCGACGATCTTGTATGAGTTGAAACAGTCACGTTCGCGTTTTGACTGAGTGATCTCAGCTGCATCATTGAATAATCTGAAATGTACGTAGCTCAGCTTGACTCATTCACTTGAAAAGAGATCGACGTTGATTTCTAGCTTGTTCTGAACTTTTTCATACCAGTTCTCTCAGATAGAGTTCTTTTCATCAGTGAACAACGAAGAATCGAGTATTTTCTGAGATCTAGAACGCTCAGAGTAGGTTGATGATGACGAGGTAATCTCTCTAGCTTGTAGCCTAGCTTTCAGCTCTTCGCATCGTTTCTTCAAAGCTTTCATAATCATAGAAGATGTTATGGTTTCAGCGAATGAGTCGTTATCTTCGACAATGAAGAATGAAGCTTCGAAACGCTCTTTGAAGAAGCGAGACATGATGAAGAAGAAAGAAGAGGTTGAATTGAACGAATGTTTTAAAAGAAAGAAACCGAGCGAAGAGTGATGCTCGACAATAGAAGATGAAGTCGTTTTTGTTGTTTGATTTGAGGGTTGATTGATTCTCTTGATCGATTTGATTCTCTAGCAATCAACGAAGGTTCTTTATCGCTGATTCTATTAATCGAGGTGAACGATGCGTACTTAATGAGCTGTAAGTCGTCTAGCAATTCAACCAGTCTCGCTGTTGATTCTATAGACTTTCTAGTGTTGTTCTGCCTTTCGATTGCGTCGATCATCAGGTAAACGAATTTCTTTAGACTCGATCTGCCTGAACGAGTATATTGAACGAGTAATGAGTATCTGTATCGTATGATAAATGAGATTCTTAATGTAATGTTGAGATCGTGTCTAGATCATTCAATCAAAGAAACTCGAGACTGATATGTATGTATTGCTCTTTAGAGATAGCTATAACAAGACATTAAGAATACAGAAGAGAAAGAGTGCAAGCTCTTCTATAAATAATGGCTTGAGGCTGCGCTAGGCTCGATACAGATGTGATGTAATATGCCAGATGTGTTTGCCTAAAAGAATGATGAAAGAAGTGAATGAAGAAAGTGCTGAACAACGAGAAGAAGTGCTGAGAATGGCTCGAAGAGTTCAATAGAGATGCGCTAGGTTCAAACTAGGCATAGCGTCATCTGAATTCTGATCGATTCAGACATGTTCATAACATCTTCAATCTCTCACTTCAACAATAAACGAATCATTGATCTATTTCAGCGTTTCTACTATTGATCAGATTATTGAGCTACTATTTGATGATACATTTGAAACTGTCATGCTTGTCAGTGAAGCAAAGTTTCTAGAAATAGCATCAATGAACTTCATCATTCTCTTTTAATTTCATAGAAACGCTGAAAAGATATAGTTATGAACTTCATCACTGAACTACTTCTGTCAGAAGACTATAACGTCATTTGCACAATCATATGTTGTCTCATTAAAGAACATCACTATGTTTTCTGTCATTGAAGAGACGATGACATTTCAGTCGAAGAAACGATTTAAATCATGCTATGAAATGTCTATTGACTGCATGATCTACTCAATTCTATTGTTTTGAACAGAGACTTTCAATTCATATCAACTATGTGAAAGAGTCTTTGCAAGCGACTGAGAATCACAGCTAGTCTATTCACAGTCTATCATTCAAAGATCAATGATCAGACGAAATAAGTCAATCAAGACGTTGAACGCAAACTTAGAATCTACTGCAATTACATGCAGAACGACTGAGTCAAATGAATATCTATGATGAAATTCAGCGACAATTTCAATATCTTCTTGATCATCTCAATGATCTCTTTCTACTTCAATAAAGATTTTCACCCTTGAATGAGTTTCGATTCAGATACAATTGACTACGAAATCACTCGTGAACGACTGAAAGCTAGAAAAGCAGATGATATTATCATTCAAATGAAAGAGCTACTGAGCTTCAATCATCAACAATTGAAAAAGATGAAGCTGATCATTGAAGCACAGATCAATAAACATAGATGAGACGTCATTTATAAGATAGATGACTGAGTTTAACTATTCTTCAGAAACGTCAAAATCATAAGATCATGCAAAGATTTGAAAGATAAACAACTAGAATTGTATCAGATCACTGTCAAAGCGAGAGTCTTTTATCATCTTTATTTATCAGTCAGCATGAAGCATCTGCATTCAATGTTCAGCTTGAAGTTACTGCAATCATATTCAGAAGACTTTCTATCAGAACAGCATGCAGAACTCTTCAGATTCATCATTATTGATGATGATGATGATGAACATTGAAAAGTAGATGACATTCTGAACTTCAGATGCTATTGAGATCAAATACAGTACAAGGTCAAATGAAAAGATTTAAATAAAGATGATGAATGATACTATGTTGATAAAGATGAATTCAATGACTTCGAGAAAGTTTTGAATGAATTTCATGCGTTATACTTGAGAAAGTCACGCTAGTATTGAAATAACTCAATAAGAAAGCAAGCAAATGAGCAACATTCATGCAAACATAAATTTTCGAAGAAAGAAATAATGTTACGAGCGTATCAAGATTGAATAGAACTAGTCAGTGTCTTTAGCTCAGATCTGACTTAGATCTGACTCAGATCTGACTCAGTCTCTATTTTCTTTCATCAACATCTCTTTGTTCAACATCATCTTTCTTTCTACATCACATTCTATTCATGTCACAAACACATTTTCTTCAAGCTTAGCGCAGTCTCTGAATATTACTTAAATAGAAGCTTTTGTACTCATCTTCTTCTATATTCTTAATATTCAGTTATAGCTATTTCTAAAAATCAAGCACTATTCAACTCTAACTTTCGCTGATTGACTCATCTAGACACGATTCTGACAGTAATTCGCTGATAGCAACATCATATTACAAGTGTATTAAGACTAAACAAGACTGAAGTTCTAATCAATTCGCAATGAACGCTAGCGAGTTCTCTGTGTAATGATTAGAACTAATCAGCGAGCTAGTCAGATTTGACTCAGATATGACTCAGATATGACTCAAATATGACTCAACATTCTTTTTCTTTCTTAACATTCTTTTCTTTCATCAATATTTTGTTCATTTACATCACATTCTTCTCATGTCACAAACACATTTCTTTCAAGTTTAGCACAGTCTTTGAACATTTCATAAATAGAAGCTTTTGTATCAATCTTCTTCTGTATTCTTAATATTCAGTTATAACTATTTCTAAAGATTAAGCATTATCAACTTTGAGCTTCATTGATTGTATCATTTAAACATGATTCTGACATTATATTAAGAATTCATTAATCACATGATATTGATTTCATTACTCATTCAACATACTCATTTAGACAGAATGAGTCTAAAAAAATTCATTTACCTGATGATTAATGATAATCAAAAGATAAAACAACACTAGAAAGTTGAATAGAATCAACGACAAGACTGTTTGAATTGCTAGACTACTTATTGCTCATTAAGTACACAAAGTTCACTTGATTATGAAAATCATGATAAAGAATCTTCGTGAATTGCTCAAGAATCAAATCAATTGATAGATTCAATGATAAAAAATCTTCGTTGTTTGCTAAAGAATCAATCAAATCAACAAACAAATCTCATCTTCTTTGTTGAAGATTAAACATCACTTTATACATCTTTCTTCTTCAATCATCAAGCATCATCATTCGTTTAATTTTTCTTTTCAAACAAATCTCATCATATCTAGTTGTTCATTTATTGAAGAGTGTTTCGAAGAATTTTGAAATCATTTCTCTCAGATTTCTGATGCTGATTCATTGAAATCATGAACGAAATCATCAAGTGCTGCATTATTCATTCATGAAGATGACGAATCATTTGCTGAAACGATAATACTTCTCATGTTCTACGAAATTTAAAAAACTTGAAGTCTAGTTCTTGATGAAGAAACAGATTGACTCTACAAGTTAAATAAACAACAAGAAGACGAAATCAAAGAGTTGAAAACTAAACTTCAAGCTAAAGAAAACACTTCTTCTGATTTCATTTACTCTGAGCGTTTTAGATCTCAAAAAATACCTGATTCTTCGCTGTTTACTGATGAAAAAAACTCTACTTAAGAGAACTGATACAAAAAAATTCAGAATAAACTAAAGATCAACGTTGATCTTTTTTCTAATGAACGAGTCAAATTGAGCTATATACATTCTAGATTATTCAATGACACAGCTGAAATCACTCAGACTAGATGCAAACATGATTATATCAATCTTTATAAAATCATCAATGATTTTCTGAAAGAGTTAACTCAGTTGTTCAATGATTTAAATAAGAAAGTCAACTTTCGTAAAGAATACTACAACTTGATTCAAGAATTCAAGAAATTCAATGAATTTTATACTCAGTTTCAACGTCTATTTTTCTATCTAGACTATCACAAGAAGTAACTGATTACTGATCAGTAAATCTTTTTTAAATAAAATGTCGTCAATGATTTTGCAGTCTTTCAATTTAGTAATATGAAATTTGAGCTTGTTTTCGTTCATAGCTTGTCTATATTCGCTGCAGAACTCATCAGTTTAATTGATCATACATACTCATTGATAGAGATTTGCTTTCGATTCAACAAATAAAACATTGACTTTATCAAGAGTCAAAATAGTCTGAAAATGATCTTCAAGACGCTGAGCTGATTCAGAGATATTTGCTAAAAGCATTCTGATTAAAGCATCAGTCTTAGTGTTCATTTTACCTGATCTAAAAATGATCTGAAAGTTGAACTTTGATAGAATGTTCAGATAGTTGACTTGTCATCGACTCAACTGTTTGTTTTTCATGAAGATCTTCAGAGTCTGATGATCAATGAACATTTGAATGAGTAGTTCAGTGCATTTCAGCTTGAATCATCAATGTTCAAAGCATCAAATAATGATTAGCAATTTCTTGTCATAGATGTAATAATTGATCTTAGCGAAAATCATGCTTTTGCTGTAGAAAGTCATTGAATGAAGAACTTTCTTGTTAGACTGATCGTTGAATCGAGTTTTCATATTTACTTTCTGACTCGCTTAAGTACTTGATATCAATGTCGTGACTCAACTCAAATACTCAATATCAATCTCATGATTCAACTTGATATTGATCTCAAGTCGAATCAGAATTCGAGTTTTCGACTCAACTCATTAAGCAATTGAAAATTCAGAATTCAATGAGAAGAAATACTGATTACTACTAGTAGAAGTTTCTCGAGCAGAATCAGCATCTTCAGAATTCATGAGAATATTGACTACTACTAATAGAGATTTCTCGAGCATGATTCATAGATAGTGATCGACATCTTCAAAGCTCATGACTCATGAGAATATTGACTACTACTGATAGAGATTTCTCAAGCACTATTGATAATGTACTATTGATAATGCAACAGAGTAATGCAATTGATTAAAGCTTATGCTTGACTACGTAGTAATTACTAAGCTGAGAAAACACGTATCAATAGTAGTCAGTATTCTCGTGAGTTCTAATCAATACTCGTGAGAAAATTTCTATCAGTAGTAGTCAGTATTCTCATAAATCATGAAGATGCAATCAAATCAATTGCATTACTTTATTACATTATCAGATAAATATTAGTAGTAGTAAATCATATCTTGATGAGTTGAGTCAAAAATTCAAGTCAATACTCAATATCAACATCGTGACTTGACTCAAATACTTGATATCAAAATTCTGACTTAACTCAAATACTCAGTTTTAAAATTCTGACTCAAATCAAGTCTTGATGAGTTGAGAACTTGACTCAACCTTGATGATTCAACTTGACGCGATCAATTTATTTCTTGTTATCATATTGAAATAATATTTCACCTTTTACATAGTTCAAAGCATCAATCTTCAGAATAGCTTGTTGTTTGAGATCAAAGTGACGAAGTACTGAGACTGAGCTGACTTGTTTCTTTAAATTGTCAAAAGCTTGAACACAGATTTTGTTTCAAACAAAAGACGTGTTCTTTCTAGTCAGTTGAGTGAATGATTTGACTAGCTTCAAGAAGTTCTTAATGAAACAATGATAGAAGTTAACAAATCTCACGAAGTCTTGAATTTCTTTTAGATTGATTGAAGTGATTCAGCTGACTATGACTGTCACTTTACTGAGATTCATACGAAGATTTAGTTCTGATACGATGATTTCTAGAAAGACAGTCTCTTCTACATTGAATTTGCACTTTCGAATATTCATTTGCAGTTCAGCTTCACGTAGTCAACTCAATACTAGTTTGACGTGATCTTTATGTTTCTTTCTTGTTTTGCTATAAATGAGAATGTCATCTAGATAGACTTGACAAAAGTCGTTCAGAAAGTTTCATAAAATGTCATTCATATATTACTGAAAGAAGATTGATTCATTAGTCAGTTCAAATGATAACATCTTGTATTTATATGCTTCTAAAGCAGTGATAAAAATGATGTAATTCTCACTATCAAGATGCATTTGAAGTTTGTTAAACACTGATATGATGTTCAATCTAGTCAAATGCTTGCAACTCACTATTTTATCAATGATCTTGTCTATCAGCAATAAAGAATATCTATTTCTTTTGAAAATGACATTTAGCTTTTGATAGTTCACGCAGAATCAAAGATCTTCATTTGTCTTGAGAATGAATAAAACGGGAAAGAAATAAAGAGTCTGACTAGAAGTGATAAATCTTTTCAACAGATTCTCATTTAAGTACTTCTTTACTTTCAGAAGTTTGACAGAGAATATTTGATAAGCTCAACAGCGAGAAAGCATTGAATCACTGATGAGTTCAATTTTATGATCATAGAAGCAATGAGAAAGCAGTTTATCAGATTGAGCTCGATCAAAAACATTTAGAAACTCATGATATTTTGATGATAGCTTTGCTTTAATAACTTTCAAATTCTGAGTCATTTCATTGATTGAAGAGACGTTTAAAACGTTCAAATTGCACTGAGTATTGTATGCAATTTCTCTATCTATATTGATCATTAATAGAACAAAGATCTCAGTTTGATTCTTTTTTAAACAATTCAATAGCGTTTTGAATGAAGCTGCATTTATGCTTTGAATCAAGAATGATTATTTCTTAGTCGTAGTTGAAACAGATCATTTGAGCATAATAAAAATCTTAGTCTGAATGATAGAAAAGAGCGAAGTTGATCGCGATCAACTTGAGTGCTTTGAATTGAGAAGAATTGAAAAAATCGAAATAGAAGTATTTAATTGATTTGAAAAAACAATGACATCATTTTGCATATTCAATAATATTTCGTTTTTATTCATTCAGAGCTTACTCAATATGACTTCATGATGATTGATATCAGCTATCAGCATTGATATAGTCAATTTCTTATGACTTTCAATGATGAGATTGAATAGAATTTTATGAATGATGATTTTCTTAAATATCTTCTCATCATAGTCTCTTATTAACTTCTCTTTTATCAGTGATATAAATTGAATTTCTAGTTTCTTGCATACTTTATTGACTAAATTATCATGTATGAGCATATGAGCGACTGAATCACTGTCTATCAGAGAACGAAGATTAAAAGATCAATTCTGAGAGTTGAGAAAGATGTTAATTAAAAATGACTTTTCAAAGTAATTCTCTTCTGATAGAATTTCGTCTAGTTTGCACAAAGATATAATCTCTATTTCTTCAATGACTTTTGAAGAGATGACTAGTTTTTTGAATCGAAATTCGAATCAAAATCGAAGCAATCATATTCATTATTCATTGCATTAATTCTAGTGAGTCGATCGAGACACTCTTTAAAGCTATGATCTGATTTATGATAAACAAAACAGCTTTCAACTAAAATGTCTGCTTCTTTGACGCTAGTTAAAATCGCGTCGCGCAACTTTAGCTGTTCAGACTTCAAGTGATTAACTGATTGAATGATAACAGTCGCTTTATGAAAGATAGTTTTAGAAAAATCATCAACACGTTTGATCTTGTTCTTGATCTTTCAAATGACTCGCTGATCATTATTCAAATGAATCAAATAGAAATAAATTTCTTTTAGAAAATGAGATTGAACTAGTTGATCTACTCAAATGAATCAAAGACGAAAGTGAATTTTATCTTTCAAATCAGCAATCAGTTGCTTCTTGTGATAGTCTAGATAGAAAGATAAACGTTGAAACTGAGTATAAAATTCATTAAATTTCTTGAATTCTTGAATTAAGTTGTAGTATTTTCTACGAAATTTGACTTCTTTATTTGAATCATTGAACAACTGAGCTAGCTTTTTCAAAAGATTTTTGACAATTTTATAAAGATTGACACAGTCATGTTTACATCTAGTCTGAATAATCTCAGCTGCGTCATCAAATAATCTAGAATGTATATAACTCAATTTGACTCGTTCATTAGAAAAGAGATCGACGTTGATCTCTAGTTTATTCTGAATTTTTTCATATCAGTTTTTTCAAGTAAAGTTCTTTTCATCAGTAAACAGCGAAGAATCAGATATTTTTTGAGATCTAGAATGATCAGAGTAGATGAAATTAGAAGAAGTATTTTCTTTAGCTTGAAGTCTAGTTTTCAACTCTTTGATTTCATCTTCTTGTTGTTTATTTAACTCGTAGAGTCAATCTGTTTCTTTATCAAGAACTAGACTTCAAGTCTTTCAAATTTCGTAAAACATGAAAAATATCATTGTTTCAGTGAATGATTTGTCATCTTCATGAATGAATAATGCAGCACTTGATGATTTCATTCGTGATTTTGATGAATCAGCATTAAAGATCTGAGAGAAATGATTTCGAAATTCTTTGAAATGCTCTTCAGTAAATGAATGACTAAACATGATAAGATTTGTTTGAAAGAGAGTTGACAGAATGACGATGCTTGATGATTAAAGAAGAAAAGTGTATAAAGTGATGTTTAATCTTCAACAAAGAAAATGAAATTTGTTTGTTGATTTGATTGATTCTCTAGCAAACAACGAAGATTCTTTATCGTTGAATCTATCGATTGATTTGATTCTTGAGCAATTCATGAAGATTCTTTATCGTGATTTTCATAATCGAGTAAACTTTGCATACTTAATGAGCGATAAGTAGTTTAGCAATTCAAACAGTCTTGTCGTTGATTTTATTCAACTCTCTAGTGTTGTTCTATCTTTCAATTATTATCAATCACTAGATAAATGAATTTCTTTAAACTTATTCTGTCTAGATGAGTATGTTGAATGAGTAATGAGATCAGTATCATGTGATTAACAAATTCTTAATATAATGTCAGAATCATGTTTAAATGATACAATTGATGAAGATCAGAATTGATAGTGCTTGATCTTTAAAGATAACTATAACTGAATATTAAGAATACAGAAGAAGATGAGTACAAAAGCTTCTATTTAAGTAATATTCAGAGACTGCGCTAAGCTTGAAGAAAATGTGTTTGTGACACAAGTAGAATGTGATGTAGAAAGAAAGATGATGTTGAACAAAAAGATGTTGAGAAAAGAAAATAGAGACTGAGTCAAATTTGAACTAAAAACACTGACTAGCTTTAATCAGTCTTGATACGCTCGTAACAAGATGTGCTATGAAGCAAAAAAGAATGAGAAGAAACTGCAACATGATGAATATGAGATTATCAGTAGTGAGAAGAACAAGAATAATGAAAGTGAAAAGAAAATAATAGAGTTGTTTAACTAGTGAACAGCGCTTATTTTACTTTTTAAGTTTTAATCATAATTCATAATCTTATAAATTCATAGTGCATTATCTTTTTGCATTATCGTGAAGAATGTTCAATAGAATCATAGAAAGTCATGATGAAAATCATAAAGTCTTCATGATGAAGACTGTTTGATTAAGCTATTTACATTTATCTAATATCTTGTTGAATCAAGTCAAGTTATCAAATTGAGTTGTTGAGTCAAGCTTTTCAACTCAACTCAAGTTCTTGAGTTCAACTTCTCAACTCAACTTGACACTTTTTTCAAAAAATTTTAACTTAACTCGACACTTTTTAAGTCAAGTACTCAACTTGACGCGATCAGTCTAGTCAGAACCTGTCGTGTGAATCAGATTGATAACAGCAAAATCATCAAGCTCATTGATCTGAATCTTCACAGTTGCCTGCGTCTGAAAGAGAGCGTTGATCGTTTCATATGAGAAATTTTCGAAATATAAACTTGTTGACAGAAGCATCTTCGTCGTGTTGCATTGTTCATCGACGAGAAAACAGCTATCAGATTGAGAAAAGTTGACTTCAATGAGTAAATTGAGAATGAGAACAGAGAAAAGCATCATCATCAAACATGTCACGATTCTAGCCTTGCCAGGCTCAGCCTTCTAGCCTTGCCAGGCCTATCCTCGCTTCGTCACCTTGACTAGTCCCTATTGAGCCTAGCGTCGGCTGAGAAACACACATATGTAGCCAGCTTCTTTTCTGTAGCTACCTTTCTTCCTTAGCATTTATCTTCTAGTTAAATGACACCCCTATCTGACTCGCTCTAGGCAGGCCTCTAACATTAGATAAATGCTCATCATCTACCCTGCTATCGACGAATAGACGATACGAAACAACCTATTCAGTAAGGAAAATTTGCAAGGGATTCTTCAAATTTGCACCACCATTTTAGGCCGCAAGGGATTCTTCGGTTCTACACTCATTTTCACCATTCTATCCGCAAGGGATTCTTCGGATAAAGCACCCAATTATTACCTGAAATTCACAAGGGATTCTTTGAATTTTCACTCACCAAAAAACACCAATCCAAAACATCAACCCCTCACCTACCCTTACCTCAACAACTTCTACCTTCTCTCACCATGGCACGCGACGCCGAGCCAGTTGGGTCCCGAACAACTCGCCTACTTAGAAGCACTGTCAGTAGAAGAGTTTCACTTCTACCCACCGATGCTTCAGCCGGAGCTGAGGAAGCTGCCACCTCATGAAACATAAACATCGAAGAACAACTGTTTCATTGAGTCAGCAATCAACCCAACGAAGTCATCAATATGCTGAACGAGCTTCGAAGCCAGCGAGACTTGGCTCTACAACTCAATGAACACTGGCTTCTCGTACAAGACGATCACAAAAAGAGAGCGGAACAACTAGAAGCCGCTTTTGATAAAAACGATGAGCTAGAGGAAAAGATCAACCAGCTACAAGGCGAGCGGTTGAACTCCAGAGCGGAACAACGTCAAGCTGATCGGCCTATGCCTCGTCAAGATACTCAGCCAGCTGAGCAACGAGCCAATCAGGAAGAAGCTCGCTTCCAACGAGAATCTTCTACTCTATCTGGTAACGGGAACGGTCATCACAAGTCCGTCAAGCTTCCGGATCCACCCATCTTCATCGGAACAGGTGACTCTACCTGGGAGACATGAAACATCAAAATAGCTGACAAGCTCGATGCCAACGCGGACCATTACCCTACTGAAAAGATCCGTATTGCCTATGTGGTTTCCAGGCTAGGAGGCGATGCTGATCAGCAAACCTATGCAAAGCGTCGTGTTGGCGCTCCCTCACCCTACCAGTCACTATCAGAGCTACTGAAACATCTGGAAGGAATTTACGAAGACCAGGACCTGATTCGGAAGTGTCGCCGCGAATACGTCGCTCTGAAGCAGCTCAACAAGCCTTTCAGCTCTTTCTATTCAGAATTCACTAGAATATTCAGCTTCCTGAACTACGACGATACCACCCTGATGGACGACATCCAGGATAAAATCAACAATCGCCTCCAGGACGCGTTGTCAGTTTGCCCCATAGAGTTTAGCTCGCTTGATAAGCTCAAGACCTTCCTTCAAGGTGTGGATAACAAACAACGAGCCAATTACCAGCTACGTGGCGAGCAACGAACAGTCAAACCGGTAGCAGCTTCGGAAAAACGTTTTGTTCCTTCGTCGACACCAGCTTCAGCCCCGGCTACTAGCTATGTTCGGCCCGCTACTTTTTCCACCCCCGAACCTGAACGACCAAGAATGTCAATCACCTGCTTCAACTGCAAAGCATCGGGTCACCTTTCAAAGGACTGCCCTCAGCTGAAGGCTAGTACTTCGGCACCTCGTGCATTCACCCCTCGCCTCAATGAGGTCGTCATGCCGGAAGAAGAGAAGGAATTATTTACAGAGGAATCGGAGAATGAGGCAAAAAACTAGTGACTTCCACCAAAGGCGCGGTGGAAGATGTGTTAATTTCTTCAACAACGAGCAGCCCAAATGACCTCTTTGCTCCGGAACCTTTGACTACTGAATGTGTACTATCTAGCAATGGAATTAGTTACTCATTAAAGTCATTGGTTGACACTGGAGCAGCTGGCTATTCGTTCATTGATGAATTAACCGCGCAGGAT
>JAABUL010000517.1_pt1 | contig 82113 bp, 160 predicted proteins | sample 5559151 | NCBI WGS metagenome assembly JAABUL01 (sample SAMN10711876, study PRJNA513368) | rock metagenome | isolation source: Antarctica rocks | place: Antarctica: Victoria Land, Pudding Butte sud
AAACGTGAATCACTGTGCAAGCCGGGCATTACGCACTCAAACAGGCTTGGCCAGGGTGTTGTAGGGCCGGTGGCTGTTTCCAAGCAGTCTGGAAAAAAAAAGGGCTGACCTGACCGTGGGCAGCAGGGGTCAAGACTGCACAATATCGTCAGGGGCAAGCGTTCATAGAGCTGAGCGACAACAAAGATGAATGAGCCTTGCGTACATGCCTCCTCCTTTGGGATCCTGTGCTTTTAGAAAGTCTCTCATGAACGTCAGGAGGACTTTCCCGCTCTATTCAATACTCCCGCATGTCTCAACTTTAGCTGAGCAACGACAAACTGACGCGCAGAAGTGATTCCTAGTCATAGAATTTTGACTTGCCCCCAAACGAACTGATGCATGTGCAGTGGTAACTGCTCAGCTGCCGCCTGTTCCTGGAACTGTAAAGTGCAGACGCAGACAGCACCGCCGTCGTCTTCACCCGCCCCAGGACTGCAGAAGCGCTGCCTTTGCGCGATAGCTGCACAACACTGGCCTCCAGCACTGAAGGCCGGCAGTGGCGGCAGCTGGCTGCGCTCAGACGCCGCCACTGCCGGCCTTGGGCATGACCACCTGTTCGGGGTTGATTCAGGCGCCGCAGCGGCCGGCCTCGGACCAACCCTCCGCCTCAATCCAGCTCTCAGGCGCCGCCGCCGCCCGCCGCCTCGAAGCCTGGCAGGCCTCACGCCTTGGGCTTGATCTCCTCGACGCTGGTCGACACCTGCGAGTCGCGTCAAACCGTGGTTGACAGTTGTGTTTCATTTTACAGCTATGTCACCCAAGTGATCTGAAACGAGAATTGTAGCCTGTGAGAAGGTTTGACTCGCAAGCAAGCTCCTACCTTAGTGGCGCCGCCGGGCTCCTGGTGCAGCTCCTGCACCCTCCGCACGGTGTGCTCCTGCAGCGACTCGATGCTCTCGTCGTCGTCGATGTGCCGATCCGCCTTGACCTGCGCATGACAAGGGAAAGGTCAAGGTCCGGAAAAACGTAATCCTTGGCAATTTCTTGGCCACGATGTTAGCAAATCCATGTGTCTTGTTGTTCCGGCGCCACCTCGCGTGTTGCCAAACCTGCCAAAGTGCGCCTGCAGCTGGTGCTCAAGAGCTACAGCAGATAAAGCAGTTTCTGCGACGCAAGCTTGTTGGACCGCACCGCAGCTTCGCTGTCGGATGCCAGCTTCTCATTCCAGCCGGGCACATCCTTGATGGATGACACTTGCTCCCCTGCAATGGCGGTACATCTCAGCCATTGGTCACCAGACTGCAGTGCGCCACCAATCTGCAGACAAACCATGCTCAGGCAAGCAATCATCTGAGAGACGTAACATGCATCCCTTCTTGCCTTTCAGATTTTTGTGCTTTTCTTGCTCCAGTGTCTCTGCATCGTTGTCTGCAACGTGGCTCCCGGCCCCGAAGGTTCTGCGAACACTCACGTCAGAATCACGCGTGCCTCTCAACGTCGAGGTGTCCTGGCGATGCTGTTAGCAGGTTCGCATAACGATTGTTGCACTTGCGCTACGACTGCATGGCGCCGCCGGGTGACGGCAACAAGCAAGATGCCACACGAACATGGCCACCTCACAAGTGGACGAGTTGTCTGGTATCCCGATGATGCTGCAAAGTGCTGCAGCCGCATCAAACCGCCTCGCATCATCGTCACGCCAACTGCTTTGACGTTGCCAGAGATTGTGTCAAAACGCATCAGCCTGTGACCTCTCTTGACGGCAGAGGATCGAGCTTCACCAGGCACGTCGAACTGAGCCAGCAAATTGCGGCTGCAAAGAGGTGGCAAATGTGTCAAAAATGTCCTGCACCTGCTCGAAACCCAGAGAAGCTGCCAAGAAACAAAGATCTCTCGAAATGGACTCCAAATTGGAAGTAGGATGTACAGGTATATTGGGAGTGCCACAACCGCGCACAAAACCTCTCCACATAGTGGTTGAGTTTGGAATCTGGCATTCGTCAAATCGACGTTCTCTTCTCATGTGGCGTCGCAGCAGCTGAAATGCCGCTACAGTGCTGCGCGCCTTTAAGCCCGAATTTGAAGAAGGAACCCTAACGCCCCACACATTCAATGGCACCAAAGAATCCACGACTTGAAAATATCAGATGCAATGCGGATCGATCCTCGAGTTCGAGCCAGCGCCAGTGCGACAGCGGGTTGCCGTCGCACATGCGTTCATCAGCCAGTCTTGATCTCCTCGTCAATTTCCTTGTGGACTGTCACCTTCCCCGGCTCCGCATGTACCTCCTGTACCGTTTTGACAGTGTAATCCTGCAGCGCCTCAACGTCGAGGTCGTCCGCATGCCTGTCCGCCTTGATCTGCGCAGACGTGTGCGCACGAGGCTATGTCATGCCGAGTCAAATTCAATTCAGTTTATCTGTCCAGTGTGCACGCTGGTTCACCACACTCTATGCTGGTTCTGGCACTGGAGGTGCTGTTTCGTGAAGGCCAGAGCGGCCGCACATACCAGGAGGACCCCTTTCCGTGATCCGCAGCATGCTTCTTTTCAGACATCTCCTGGAGGTCCTCAATGTGCGCATCGTGGTCTTCGTCAGCCACGTGCCGGTCGGCCTTCACCTGAGAATGGGCGAAAGATGCAGCGTCGCATTGCTTCTCTGTTTGCTTGAATTGTAATTTAACTTGGGTGGTGCACGAGTCAGGTGAATGACGTACCGCAGCCTCGGATTCGCTTGCCAGGTTCTCGTTCCAGCCCTCCACGTGCGGCGAGTCCTGCTCTCTGCAGACCCGTGTCCACAAATCACTTTGTGTGATGTCCAACAGCAACGTCCCACAGCAGTGGAAGATATGAACTCTCTCCAGCAAGTGGCAATATGAACAGCAGCGTACCCGCGTAGATTCTTCTGCTTCTCTTCCTCCAGGACCTGGAACAGTCACCAAGACCAACTGTAAGGTCCTGATCAACTATCAGCGGCTAAAGAATCAAACGTGCCAGCCAGGCGCCAAAGCCACAAACAACGGTGTTTGACCGCCAAGGCCTAGCTGCTGTGTCTTCTGCATTTTCTCCAGGATCCAGCAGCTAACCTTTGGGTCGTTGCCTGACTGGTGGCTACCAGCCGCGAACGCCCTGCAGAATTACGATAACTGCCGTCAGAACTAAACAGTGTGCCGCCATCGAACACACTGCATGCATCATCAATAGCTCAAAAGATAAAATACAAGAGAGAAGTGCATTGCACCTGGCCGGAGAGATCGACGTGACGAAACGGAAGTTAGTCGACGTTACCTCCCCAGAAGTCGCGGCAGCGTTCGTGAGGCTGGTCAGCCGCGTGAAAGCTCCACGAAGCTGGGCCATTTTGGCCTCTGGGATCGAGATTGACTACTTGCGGTGCCGCAGAGCTACAGTGAAGCTGGGTTGTCCTGAATGTTAGGAGCAGCAGCCGATCGATGCTATTGCAATGGCAAGCGGAGTATAGCTGCAAGTGTTCCGCCTCAAAAAAGATGTGTATGCTGGTGTACGAGTGATGCAGTTTTGCAGCGCAAAAGGTGATGACGAAGGCCCATGGAGTAGTCATGGCCCTCTGTGAACAAGTTGGTCGTCATGGCGAGGAGACTGGATGTGGAAGTTTGGGAGTGCCCTCTCTCCTATACCGTTGATGGCCCGAAACCACAATAGGTAGTACTTCAACATGCCGAACACTACTCGTCTAATCCTCCCGGCCGATGCCTCAATGCCGCAGCGCGACCACCACATTGACAACATTTTGCCGCCTGACCTTTCTTACCTACGCCTTGCCGCCCTCGCTCTGCAGCTGCTCCAGCACCTTGCCGATGCGGTACTTCATGACCGGCTGCCCGGTACGTGTCTTCTTGCGGAACAGCGCTGACTGCTGCTTCCGCCGCTGCTGAACCTTGGCCTGCTCCCCCCGCCGCGCCTCCGCCGCTCGCCGCTTCTCCTCCTTCTCACGCTGTGCTTCCGCCTGTTGCACAGATTCAAGAATCGGATCCTGGTTCGTCGTGTTTCAGACTGTGCTGTTGTCTTGCTAGCGCTCTGCAACGTAAAGGTTCTGGCTTCTTTATCATGCATTTTGCACCTGGCCTGCAAATGCATAAAACAAAGCCGCACCCGCTCAGCCTCCTTCTCCTGGGCTATCCGCTGCAGGTGCGGAACCTTCTTCTGCTCGCCGCCGTGCTTCGGCCGCTTGCCCAGGGGTGCATCATGCTGGTCGCCATCACCTGCACAGGACCACGCATGAAGCTTGAACACCGTTTTGGAAGTACATGTCAGGAGGCTGTCCCCAACGGCCCAGCAGTTTTCATTCAGCACATGCAACAGGCGCCGGACCAACAGCCAGCGAGAATAGAAAATTTTACCTGTTGAGCCGGCTGCAGCTACCTCCTGCCGCCGTTTTCGCCGCGGTGACTGTTGCTCCTCGGGGCCCTCATCCCCGTGGTGCTGCAAGCATCAGATACATGCAACCGTTCACAGACAAGTTGGCAGCGGTCACTGGGTGTGCTCTTAAGCGATGCAACAGTGGCGTGATATCAAGCGCCTATATAGGGCACATCCATGCTCCGCAATGGCCGCTGGAGGTGCGCAGGCCGGAAACCTTGAAAGCTTTGCCGCCGGGCGCCTGCAGCCGCGCTTTAAGCTTGCGGTACTTGTTGACGACCTTGCTGTTGAGCGCCCGCTCCTTCTGCTTCCGAGCCTGCTTGTCGTACGTGGAAGCCTTTGCCGAGGCAAAGCCGCTGAGCGCGATGAGGCTCGGCTTTGGTCTGCCGCCCTTCAGGTGGGCGCCGCCGCAGCTGGTGGGCTTTGGCATAGACGACTGCCTAGCTTGCGTGCCTGGAGGCCGATTCTGGTGATGTGATGGACCAAGGATCCTCTGCACACAGCGATGCCTGAAACGAAGCGATGCCTCAAATTTGAGGCAGCTGAACAATCAGCCGACGAGCCCTGGTAGATGTGGAGTCAGGACGAGCATTCACGCCTTCCTCAACATGCAAAATGTATTCTGCGACCCGTGTGCCGCGCAAGAAAGGTGTGCCGCTTCCTGCTTTCCGCACCTGCTGCCACCAGAGGCCGCACAATGCGCGAACCGCTGCCTGCAGGCACATTGTACTATTTCCAAGCTCTTGCTTTGAGTGCAAGCCAATATGAGGAGGGCCTTGGCTTTGGCCACCCGAAGCCGCGGGCTTGCACAGACGTCATGGGCCCAAAATCCTGCATGGCAAACGCTGCAGGATGCCCGCTTCGCGACGGAGGATGACGCCACCGGCAGCACTGGCGCGTCATCAACAGGACAGGCTACAGGTGCGTTGCGAGTCGAGAGTCAATTTGGGTCATGCGTAAGGTTGGGCGTGCGGTGCGCCTGTGCCGTTTCATGCAGGCGCACCTCTGCTAGGGTCAGGAACAAGACTGCAATGACTCTTAATCAAGTGAACACCTGTCTGGTCAATCACATGTCGATGGGCGGCCACCCTCACCCCTTGATGGCCGATCTGCGGCCTGCCAGCAAGATTGACGCAGCCACCAAATTCGCAGACGTACACCACAGTGCAACCCCTAGGCAGACAGTTGCCCCGATGCTTACTGCCTCGAAACAAGATGTGGAGTAGTGCAGTGACCAATTGTCGCATCCTTCGTGGCCTGGTCAGCTGCTCAATGTATGCAGCCGGCACCGGCCGCGGACGCGGCGCACAGCAGCCGACGCGCTTGCCAGGGCGCCAGCAAGTTGCGCCCGCGCCCGGCGCCCCGCAGCCCGGGCCGCGGCGGCAGGATGCGGCGCCGGGGCCCGGTCCGGAGCGTGGTCAGCGGCAGCCTCAGGCTGGCCGCGGCCGCGCCCCCAGCAAGCTGGCAGACAACCTAGGTGTGGCTGAAACATCTGATGGCACCTAGAAATCTAAACCCTGCGTCCTAGACCACGGGCGGCATTGTCAACTGGCTGTCACGCTTGCATAGCATCTGGTTGCATTGCTTTCTACTGGTTTGCCAAATGCACCACGCTTGCTGGTGGAGGCACATCCGGCGGGTCCGTGGTGCATGCGACGCTGTGGCGTAATACGTCTTTGTGTGCGCATGCAGGCCTGAAGGAGGCGGACATGGCGCCGGCGCTGCCGCTGCCGCCGCGCAGCGACCGTCCCGGGCCGCCGCAGCAGCGGCGGCGCGCGCCGCGCGATGGACCCGGTGGCCGCCCGCCGCACCAGCGCATGCAGCAAGGCGGCCGCGATGGCGGCCGCGGCGGCAGCCGCGGCCGCAGCGGCCCTCCTTCCTTTGGCGCGCCCCCACCGCGGCAGCAGCAGCAGCAGCAGCCACCGCAGCAGCCGCAGGAGCGGCAGCAGCAGCAGGGCCGGCCGCATCAGCAGCCGTGGGAGCACCAGCAGCAGCCGCGGCAGCAGCTCGGGCAGCGGGGGCAGCAGCCTGGCCAGGGGAATGAGCAGCAAGCAGGGGGCTCCCCTGAGCGGAGGGGCAACTGGCAGCGGGGCGATGGACGCCGTTCTGCCGCGAGGCCGCAGCCACTGCGTTTTCCGCAGCAGCAGCAGCGCGGCCCGATGCGGCCGCCCATGGACGGTCAGCCGCCAATGGGCAGTCGGCAGGGACAGCTGCAGCGGTGAGGCAACTAGGTCACCAGCCAGTGCCACAGCAAGACAGGGAGTTGCAGCGCACCCGAGGACTACACGATCGTGCAGTTGCTACTGCATCGGGGACGATGAAAGGGCACTGCTGTGCTCAGGGGTACGTTCATATAAACGATATGGTTGCCCTCCGCAGGCGTTTTGACGGCGGCGAAGGCAGGCCGCCGCAGCGGCAGCGGCGCCCCTCCCGCTACGACGACGACGATGAGCCGTCGGAGGCGGAGCTTGTTGCACGCCGCGCTGAGTACATGCGCTTCCCCGGCAACGATGCCGTGAACGAAGTAAGTCAACTGACCAACTATTAAAGGTCAACCAATCTCAAAGCTCAGTTTCTCAGTCGGTTCATGTTGTAGACTTGCCGGGTAATGCGGTTCCCCGGCAACGCCGCGATTCCCCAGCAACGACGCCGTGAATGCGGCGAGACAGTCTCCAGCTCACTCCCTGTTGGATTGGGTTCTTCATGCAGCAACCTACCCGAGAACAAATGGGCGTCAGCCTGCAGCTTGTGTCGCAGCTGGTGCCTTGCGCTGGCAGGTGAAAACGCAAACCTCAGGGGTCGGACGCCTGATTTATGCCGAGGCCGATCTACAAGCAAAAACCCTGTGTGCAGGCGTTTGCGGAGATGCGGAAGGAGAAGGAGGCGGCGGCGGACGCGAGCGCGGTGTGGGACTCTATCGAGGTGACGCCGGAGACGGTGGAGGCGCTGACCGAGGAGGACTGGGCGCAGCTGAAGGAGATGGACGGGCAGCTCGCAGACCTGGAAAAGGCCGGCATGACCGTCTCGGCAAAGCAGGTGCGCCCTGTCCAGTTACTGGTTTCATTGATGATTCTAGAAGTAATGTTCTGAAGAGTGTACGATCAGCTGGCGGCGATGGAGGCGGCTGGCCTGCCCGTCTCCGTCAAGCGGGAGCGCCCCGTCCAATGTGCTTGAACATTTCCGAATGGATGAGCGTGCCCTGGTGTAACGATTGTAGAGATGTGGAGGCGCAGCAGGCGGCAATGAGCGGCCAGCCTGTTGGTCTCCGCCGAGCAGGTGCGCCCCGTCAATGCTGTCCCCCAAAGTGCGTGCCCTTGCCCTGGCTGTTTCTCTGTGGTACGGAACACCCACAAGCGTCGTCCACCTGTCGTCCCGCAGATGGCGCGCATGGAGGAGATGACGGCGGGCGAAGGGGAGCCGCCGCCGGATCCGCGGGACGTGGACGAGTGGGCGTGGGACACCGAGGAGGTCCGCGACTTCCACCGCGCCCTGGAGGTGCGACTCGTAGTATTTAGATGTAAATCTACTGAACATCAAGTATTTTCATTGCATTTTCAACGCATGTGAGTTTGTCATCAGAAGGCCCTCCTTCCCCCCCTTGCCTTTGCTCGAGGGTGGACATGTGCGCAGCGTGTGCCTGGGCGCAATCAAGGTAGGCATGGCATGAAACACCAAGGAACTTCCGTGGCTTCCAGCGTGCATCTGGAGGCTCTCTCTGCTCATGCTCTCCGTCTCTGGGTATGGTCTACTTGGGGAGTCGAAGCCTGCCTGTGTGCATGCCTGATCACATCCGAGGTTGCCACGGCATATGAATAGTGATAACAACATCTTAAACCCTGTGCAGATGGACTATGAGCCGGAGTACAACTTCTCCATCGGCACAACGCCGCGCCGCCCGACGCCCGAGGAGCGCGATCCCGCCAAGGTGATGATCTACAGAGTTTTCCGGGCCTTTGTGCTTGCATGCCAAAGCAGGCTCACAGACAAACCTTAGGATGTTCTCGGCCTTTGTTGCTTCGATGTCTCTTGGATGCGCGCCATAAGAATTGCCTGCTGCGCCAAGATTCCCATTTCTATTCCTGCGCGCGTGTCTGCTGCACCGCCACGCTCCGCACACACGCGGCAGACTTTGCTGGCCTGCTTGCATCCCTTGCTCATGCGCTGCATTAGATCGTTGAGCTGAGTTCTTCTACACTCAATGACTGCAGGCTAAAGCTGTGAATCCTCCTGTTAACCCAAACCCTCTAAGTTCTTCTCCATCAACATGTTGCAGGTGCTGGAGGCGTTCAAGTCGCGCTGGTGGCGCAGCTTTCGTGTTTTGCACTCGATCAAAATCAGCCTCTGAAACCTTGCGTTGATTTCAATGTTTCTTCGATACTATTCAGGTGCTGGAGGCGTTCAAGCCGGCGCTGATGGCGCAGCTGGGCATCGAGAACGAGGAGGAGTGGGCGCAGCAGGCCGCCTCCGCGCTCGACGGCTTTGACGATGTGCTGCCCCTTCTGGAGGGCCGCAACTCCCAGGCGCGCTCCTGCATTCGCAATGTCCGTCCCGAATGGAGTAAGCAGCACCATTACATGGTCTTCAAGGCGCTGGCCAGCTTGGAGGACGATTGCACAGGCCCTGGGGGCCGCAATATGCCCTGTGAAATTGGATTGCGTACCTGCAGATGGAGGAAAGCCAGGCGAGCATGGTGGCAACGGCGCTGCCGGCACAATTCGTGGGATGCTCACGCCCAATATGAATGCTGACCAGAACGCATCACGAGTTCGACTTTTCACTCATCATGTGTCGCAGACGGAGGAGCAGAGCCTGGAGGCGATGGTGGCGGCGGCGCTGCCGGCGGACCACCCGATGGCATCGCACGTCGCCAACAGCCTGGAGGTGGTCAAGCGCAACCCCTTCTGGCCGGCGGCCGCCAAGCAGAAGTTCGTCCGCGGCATGCTCCGCGACATCGAGCGGGGCTGAAAACAGAAAGGTCTCAAATGCGGCCACTGCCTGACCGGCGGCAGCACAGCGGAAGGTTGTGGGCGGCGTGCTGCGCGGTCTTGCCCAGGGGTGATGTGATTCTGTGCCGCCCAGCCGGGCGGCGTGCCCGGTATTGTGCGGCACTGCCCAGGCCGGAGCAGGGGTCGCTGGCGTGCTAATACGGTGAAAGGATGCCCCAGCTGGCCACAGACATGCAACTGGTGCGTGTGCACGCAGATGCTGCAACAGTTCTGCAGCATTTGTTGCAGACTTGCTGGACACCGTCAGCACACCAATCTCCGGCTTAGAAGGCGGATGCATTTTAGGCAATTGAACTGCACAATCTACAAGTGGTCGTCTCTCGTTCCAACTTTTTTGCAACAAATCAGGCCGCTCGCTAGCGAATCAATCGGATGCCTTGTAGACACTGTAACAAATACATTCACAACATTCGTTGTATACACACAGTCTACATTGTGCGCCGCGCTGCACACGAAGTCGTCTTTCACGGTGATTGCCATTGCCTGATATGCCCACCAACCCTTCACAGCTCGTCGTAGCTCTCCCCTGCCAGTGCGGCAGCCAATGAGAACTGATCTCGACGTCAGCAGTAGGCCACCGAGCATGTCTCGTGCGGAAGCACATTCAGAGAGGATAGCCCGGCGACTTGTCATGTCCAGGACGCGCCGCATGAGCCGCATCGCCCAGAGGACTGCTCAGACTGTGCTTGCAAGCATTGCTCGGCTGGCGCATTCAACTGGCGCATCATCTGCATGCCTCACCTGGCAGGGTGGTGTCACCGCCATCGTTAATGCGGCACAGGGCGGCAATGGAGCCGGGGATGAGGTGCCCCACGCAGTCGCGCTCGTTCAGCATCTCCTCCTCTGACGCCTTGCGCTTTTCCCGCAGCCAGGCCTGCGGCGACGGGTCGCGAGGAGCGTCAATGACGCACTCTGCTCCTCTACAGGCGGCGGAAAAGGTGTTTCAGGGTTCTGTGAGGCTGGGTGCACTATGCAAGGAGCTGCGGCGCTGCGCCGTAGATTGCAGTAGCCCGGACGTGGAGGCAGCAGCCAGGCAGAAGGTTTGCGGACGAAGCGCACGTCGATCTCGAAATCCGGCGCAATCTCGTAGTCCCCATCGCCCTGCAGCATTGGCGACATGCATTGAGCAGCAGGCACAGGCAGAAAGAGGCCACTCGAGGTATGCACACGGCACACCAACGCGCTAAGTGACTAAGGCTGTATGCGCTGCAGCAGCGGCGCACCTTTGAAATGCAGGGCATCGAGAAGATGAGACCCTCCGCCACGCCGTACGGATTGCCATCCGTAAAGACACCGCTAGAAAACGTGTCGCCTTTCCGCGTCGGCATTGCCAGCGACCTACAGGCATGCACAGCGCCCACATCATCTGTGCACGAAAATTGCTGAAGCTGTGCTGCGGCGCATGTCCTCCATGCGATTGATCTGCACGCATGGCAATCCTGTATCATCAAGGCTTCCTCCTTCCATGCCAGATGCTGTAGCTCAACCCTGACGACAGAGCTGATTCAAATCAGCGGTGCTCACACCTCACAGCGTCTGCAATGGCAAAGGCTGTGGATGCTGCGCTGGAGCAGCCCCTCCGCAGGTGTCCAAAGCATCGTCAAGCATCTTCAGGTGCAAAGCATCGTCATGTTAGTAGAGGCCAGAGCTGTTCGCTGCTTCCAACTCTACCAGCAGCCATCAATGATTGTGCAGGCTGATGCACCATTTTTTCATCAGAGCCCCCGCCGCGCGTCGCCACCTGCAATGGCAGACAAAAGTTCAATTGAGGTCCCGCTCAGTGTCATTCCCAGCATGGGGTTTGCACCAGGCAGCAGGATCTCACAGTCATGCATCGTCGCCGCAGACCTTGTCCACGAACTCCCCCTGCAGCCACTCTGTGTTGTCAATGACGTCTGTTGCGGGCTCGCCGGCGATGCGTGTGTTCACATAGTGCGGCACCTGTGTGGTCCTGCCAGCGAGACTGCACAGTCGCTTAATATGCGTCTGGGCAATAAAGCAACCCTCCCGCACAATGGTCAAGGCGTAAGGAAGGACGGCGCGAGCGAGTTGCTCTGGTCGTGCATGGTATCAAATCTGGTCAGTGATTTTTCCGCCAATCAGCAGAAGGCAAGAAGCCCACGAGCGGTTGCCCCAGATCGCGAGGCGGGATGTCTTCGGGTAGAAGCGGCCGGCCTTGGTCGCCAGCTGAGCATCGCAATTCGGGCGTCTCGAGCGGATCATCGGACAGCATACGTTGCCGGAATCCAGACAGGCATACCCCGGGAACTTGGTACTGCGATCTCGCCGACTGGCAGTCGGCAACCGCACCTGGATCTATTTTCGTCCAGACGCGTGAGCGCATGGAAATTGCGTGGCGGCAGGCTCGGCGCATTCTTTAGCGCAATCAGGGCTGCAGCTCGGCAACGAACGGGACAATTTCTAAGCCTCGAGCACGCAATGCACATGCTGAAAAGCATCGTATGACTTTATCTCATCGCGTTTCAGGTGTGAATTCAGACCCTACCATTGGTGTTGCACGGGTTGCCCACCTGCAGACACAATTGCTTCATTGTGCAGTCACAAAATATTGGCATGCGAGCGCTTGAATTGAAAGGTCCGCTGTCCTGCTTTGTGGCAATACTCCGCGGCCATAACATGGGGCCTCATGGCACACACATGCATTGGAAGATATTGTCAGCATGTCAGAGCGATGCGCGGGTGGCTGCTCACCGCTAAGACCTTGCAACCCTTCTTGGCGACCTTGTCCAGGGCTGCCCCCTGTGTCCAGCATGGCACTTCCCTTTGAATTGTGATTTGGTGGTGACACGGCGGTCCATAACGAATGCACAAAGCCGCAAATTGTTCCCGGCAGAGGCCACCGTCCGCAGATGTAGAGATTTCAAGCACACAATGCAGTTTGGTGAGAAAGGCGTGCCTGGATTGCGAACAGCCATTCAGGTCCAGCAGGTCCGACCGCTGCATGCCGTCCTGCGAGCCTGAGACAGCGGCTATCGCCACCCATCTTACACATCGCCGTCAAAAGCTGGGCGGAGAGCACAAGCAGAAGCTCGTGCTTGGCAGGCATATCAGGACGTCACATGACAAACAGCTCACGTGACTGGCATATGAACACCCCAGAAAATTGAAACCCTAAAATTGAACGCCTGGAGCCCCATGTCAGTAGATGGATATGGTGGCCCGCAAAGAAGTAGCCTTGGTCTCAGAACCTGCTTGCATCAGGACACCGGTGGCGCTGCAGTGAGGATCTGCATGGTCGGAACGGGTTTGCTTCCGGACGCAGTTTATGCCTCATCACCGCATCCTGCTTTGCGTGTCTGAGAGTTGGCAATATGGCATACACGATTTGCTCGTCGTACAACAGCAGCAACCAGCGCCTGTCGACTCTGGAAACATTTCGTATTCCAGTGGAACATTTTGCGTACAGAGAAAGATGCTGGCACGCAAGCCCTGCGAGTGTAAGATCACCTGCTGTGCGCGTTGAAAACGCGAGCAATGACATCGATACAGGCTGGCTACACAAATCGAAACAGGCCAGCCTGTATCAATGGGCTTTTTATGGGCCAACCGAATTGATGCTGGAGTGTGCAGTGCGACAGGCAAGCTGTGTTGTGTTTAATGCCGCACCTTGCGTGTTCCCGAGTTTTCTCGGCAGGGGATGTGTAAATCAGCAGGGAAACGTGAGGGTTACCGCGGAAAATAACTATCTCTTCCCGCGTTTTTGATTCAACACAAAGCGCCAGTCAGCCTTGCCCACTTGCTATTCGCAGTTTGCACACCCACGCAGCAACATACTTGTCACCCATCGCTTTAGAAATCAGAGGAGAAACTGCTTGTCCCTGACTGTGCATCACCTCAGCTCCTGTCCTCGCCCTTGTTTGAGCAACTCATGGGCACGCTTGTCCTACCGCCCATGGACAGCCAGCAGCACGCACTCCCGCCTCCGGCCTTCAGCATGCTTCCGAGCAGCTTCGCGCCTGCGGGGCTCATGCGGCCCTACGCGCAGGCGCCCGTGGCGCAAGTCCCCAGCTTCCAGCAGATTCAGCAGCCTCCTCAGCCGCAGCAGCCGCAGCAGCAGCACGCTGGCCGCGGGCGGATGCAGCAGCAGCCCCAGCAGCAGAAGGGCCTCGGCCCCAGAACCAGCCGGGGCAAGAAGCGCAAGCACAGGTGGCACGGCAAGGGCAGGGGTGATGGCGCCCCGCCCTCTTTGGCAGCCCTGTCCGCCCAGAACCGGCGACGCGCACAGCAGCACTTTGGCAACGGTGAGAGGCGTGGCCTGGTGGCTTGCGTCGCGAAGAGGCTGACTGGCCGGTCCCAGGAAGCTCGATGGGCTGAGGCATTTGCCTGTGTCACCAACTGTGCAGATACACCCATGAGCGAGGCACCGCGCACTGCTCCGCACGCGCCACATAACGACAACAGCTTCATCCTCAGCCAGCACGGCCGCGTGAGCTCAGGTGCGTTCTTCCGCTCTGCACGAATTCCGCCCTTCATGTGTGACTGCACGCCTGCTGTCCCACCTTCATCGTGTTCCTGCAGGTGTATCGTTACCTTGTGCTTCGAGATTGCTTTCGAAAGAGACCCGAAAGCTCGCTTTGACCTCACAACGGAGCGCTCTACTCATCATGACCGTGCAGGTGGCCGTTTCGAATCACCGGCAATGGCGCCGTCGCAGCCCAGCAACGAGGTCCAGTGGACTCCGCGCCACGACGGCTTCCCGGCAGACTACGGGTCCTTGGGCAAGGACGCCGCGGACCTGGGCGCGCAGCTCGACTTCTTCGGTGCGCATTCCCTCTTATTCTCTGAGTCCCTCATCCATCAATTCTGTTGCACACTGTCACCGTCCACTCGAATCGACAAATGCCAAGCGAGCAAGCATTTTCTGCCCATACTCGCTGTCACATGGTGGCACGCCACTTCTGCTCTGCCTCGATGTCATCGCGTTGGGCAGGCTGCAGTGGCAGTGGCATCTGGGCATTGGCAAGCTTAGCACATGCTGATATCATGCAATCATGCTGATATGACGCTCTCAATCCCAACACGCAGGCACCAACGAGGGCCTGGTGGCGCGCTACAGCAGTGAGGACGACTCCTCGGACGCCGACGGGCACGGCAGCGAGGAGGAGGGCGACGAGCAGCATGGCTGGCGCCTGCGGGCGGCTGATCAGAGCGGCGCGGCGGCGCCGGCCAGCGGGCTGCCCGACCACGTGCGCGCCCGCCTCGCCAGCCAGGCCGCCTACATCGCGCAGCTGGAGGCGGAAAACCTGGACCTGCAGGAGGTATGTGTCGCGCTGACGAGAAGTCTCTGCCAGAACCGTACAACTCCAATGGGTGTTGTAGATACAGCTGATTGTACTCTGCTTGACCAGTTCGCTACCCTTTGACAGTCATGTGATCCGCCTCATCTGCTAAATGTGTGAAACTTTGCTTGTGCATCATTGTTCTTCAGCACCGATTCAATATCGACACTCTTCCACATGCTGACTTGCTTGTCTGCCTGCCCTGCAGAAATACTCGCTGCTGCAACATGAACTCGAGGAGCACAAGGCAGCGGCACGGACGGCAACAGCGGCAACAGCAGCAACAGCAGAAGAACCGGCGGCAGCCTCAGCCAAGATGACAGGGGACTGAGAAACTGAGAAGACCCAGGCTGTTCGAGATGTGAAAAGCAGCCTGGCACTGGCACCTGAGCATCCCTTCATCACCCTGCACTGAAGCTCCCCGCCCAGCATTTGCTGGGATCAGTGGCTCCTTCGGGGTTTTGCTGCGGGTGCAGGGTGCGGCAACAATAAGGTCACGCACACGACTACGGCGGCGCTCGTGCAGAAACCTGCGACGTGTATCCTCGCGGGTGAGCATCTGCAAACGCACTGGTGCTTTTGCTTGCCATGCACTGAGCCTGTCGGCATAACCCTGCACCATCGCTGACGTGGGGGCTCACGCGTGCTGACTCATTGTGCCAGAGGCGGCTGGGCACTTCAAGAGGGTGCTCCTCCAAGATGGCCTTGGCGGTGAGCTTGTAGCGTCAGGTGATGCTTGTCTGCATGGACAAGATGCCTGGCTGTTTGTACTCTGGTTGAAGATTTGCCCTGTCCTTGCGCCGCTGTTTTCCGGCTGGCGCGCAAACAGGAGGAGCAGCGTCCCACTAGGGGCTGGATGGCGGTGGCAGAAGCACGGTCTCGAATGGTGCATGTGCTTCAAAAGGTCCTGTAAACGTTTAAGAAGTCACACGCACAGACGTTGAACAGATATCACATTCACTTGCACCTTCACGTTCAGAGGTCCGCCAGAAATTGCCATAGACATCCACTTCCCTGCCTGAGGTTGCAATCCAACTTCCATGTACCCAGGTACCATCACTCGCAGGGCAGCAAGGACAGTCTGGCTGTCATGTTGAGGCGCCGAAGCCGCGTGCGCCTCGGATTGGCGCCAAAGAGCGACAGCTGGCAACTTTGGAGTCGACTCCGACACCCGATTCAAGCTGATTCAAGGGCGCCCAGGGGGGCATCAGGCCTCTGCAACCTGCACATCGTTGCGTTACAGCTTTCAGCAGCGATACCCTTGCGTTCATACCAAACGCTGCTCCCTTTCAGTTCCAGCTGTGTGCGCAATTTTCTCGTGCCGTCGTATTCCGTTGCCCACAAGGTAGTGCGATAAGTCAATCGGAGTATAGCTGGCTTGCAAGCTTTCTAGGCTAGTACATTCAGAACACCATCAGGGCTGGCGGGCCGGCGGATCAAACTACCGTTCCAATGCTGCAGCGAACGCTGCGTGCCAGCATGGTCCTATCGATCCTGCTGGCGTCCACAGCGTCAGGGCTGCTCGAGGTCTCTCGATCGAAATGCGCCGGCGGGAGCCATGAGCTGATTGGGCAACGGTTGCGCCTCACAGCGCCAAACACTGTGAGTGCGTTGAGTTGGTACAACTCGTGAGCGCCAAAAGGTGCACGTGTGTGCGAATCATCATCGTGGCGTCGCAGCAGCAGCCTTGAGTCTTTCTATTTCGCTGCATCGTGCAGGAATCTGCCGGGGAGCTGCGCGTGCAGGACGGATGCACCGCGCTCCTCACCCTCGACTGGTGGGACTAGACTTGTCGAGTCTGTTCAGCATGCTCATGTCGTGCAGCCTTTGTGGTACCTCTCTTATCATATGCTACTCACCGCTTCACTTATCTGATCATTGTGTCTGGGCAGGCGTGCTTCGCATGAGGCGCCTGTGCAGTGCTGGGCTGTGGCGACAGGTGGCGCTGCAAGGTGCGGTACACGGCAGGACAGACTGTCCTGCTCGTGCTGCAAGGAGGCTGTATGTGAATGCAAGGCGGAATTGCGTCGATCATGTGTTGTCCACGCTCCGGCGCCAGGGACCGAGGCCTCCAGCGGCGATGACGCGGCGGCGAGCGGCGGCGGTGGGGAATCAGCGGAGGCGCCGGAACCCGAGGACGAGGCGGGCGGCGATGAGTCGGAGGGCGCTCCAGCTCCTTCATCCGGCGAGAGTACTTCAGCCTCTGCAGGGGCCGTCACCTCCTTGGTGAGTCACACGTGGCAGACTGTGGCGCTTCCCACTCTGATTCAGGCACATCCAAGGCAGGCATGAATGGCATTGCTGTCCTGTACACTACCGGAGGCATGCCAGCACTCAAAGTCGGATGTGTGCTGTCATACCAGAAGTCAAGCTGACGTGCCTGCACCAGCGACTGTCCATGCCGCGCCCCGCAGCAACATCTGTGCTGTCTTGCTGCCCTATATTCACGTGCCAACACTCCCACTGTGTCTCTATCTGCAGAACTCCACTGGCCAGTGCAACCTGCGGCTGGGCTCCACATTGGAAACGTTGACGCCTGCACCACCCTCAGGTTCGCTTTTTGTGCAGCTTTTCCTTTGTTGTTTCAACTTCACGTTCAGCTTTGATGTGTTTGCCGCATGTCGCTCTCGCCGGAGCCCCTCCACAGGCCAGTAGGCCTATCTGGGCATGATTCAATTCCTTTCCTTTCCTCTCCCTTCAGCGGCACCCCCGGCGCATACACCTTTATGTGGACCCTGCTGCCCGGCAACAAGCTCCGCGGCGCCATTGATGCCGTCCACGATGGCTATGTCGGTGAGCATGCAACCTGTGGCCTCACGTCCCATTTCTCCCCGGTTTGCAGCGCTGCAGCACATTGCAGCCGCATTGAAAAGCCAAATTGCGCAATGTGCCTTGGAAAGCCAAATTGCTTGCCAGGCATGATGCTATCAGAAGCAGGGCGGTTGTATCGCACGCCATTCCGCCTGGGATAGCCCCTTCCCTTCCCTCCTCCTCCTGAGCTGTCACAAAATCACGAACTGCAGGCTGGGGCCAGGGCCCCGGCAGCGGTCGCACGATGGTGCCCGGCAACGGCATCATCGTCAAGACGGACTCGTCCGCCGCGAGCGGCGCCTCGGTGTCGGACTACCACCTGGGCGGCTACCAGACCTCCGCCGTGACGCACCCCTCCGCCTGGACCGTGTCCGACCTGCAGGTAGGATTTTTGTCTGGCCCGATGCTGCGTGTGTACACGTGTGTGCAGACACTGGCGCTCTGCACTTGCGGCCGCGCCCGCCGCTGCCGGGGCAGGAGCAGCGGAAGCAGCATGGCAAAGGCAACAAGCCCACAGGAAGCAACAGGCGTCCTGCAAGGGCGCAGCGACTGCACGCCTTTCAAGAAAGCCGCAGGCACAGCCTTGTGTGATGATTGATGACGAGCCGCGCTGCATGAGGAACGATGCACTGAGAAACGTCTGCATCGACTCGCAGGCCGCGGCGGGCAGCGGGGGGCGGCTCATGGCCGCCTTCACACTCACCCTGGATGAAAGCCACGGCAACGCCGCCAGCTTCCCCATCATCTACACCATGGGCGCCGTCGCCAATGGCGTGCTGCTGCCCCACGACGTGCGGCCCCTTGCTTATGATGGATCGCTTGACTGTTTTTACGATCAAGGCCTGCAGCGTCCACCTGCACGCCTAACGTCGCAGCTCTGACCACAGTCCCGCAATGTCGCCACCGAATACCATGCGCTGTGTGTGAGGGGTGTCGCTGCAGGGCCGCGGCCCAAGCGGCGACGCTTGGTGCCTCTTACAGACTTGTCGCATGTGCAATCCTGCAGTCCTCCAACGGCAACTCCGCGACGCTGGACCTCACGACCGCCTCGCTGACCGGAGTGGCCAGCGGCAGCGACCGGCGCTCGGGCGACCTGCCGACGGTGAGCCCTCCTTATCGTTGCGATTTGAGGGGCGGCGGCTTTTCTGTCTTGCCCTGCGTACAGATGCCGACGACATTCTGCTCGCATCAGAGTCGGAATGCACAATGCCAATTTAGGTGCCCAGCCGGCCTCCAAAGCGATGGCAGGATGGAGGCGGGTCGTTTGAAGGGACGAGCATGGTCGATCGCTTTGCAATCATCACTCACAACATCAAGCTGTTCATGGTTACTGTGCCGCAAGGTTGTGGCCAGGTGTTCCCTGTGCATGTGAGCAGGTGCACGGCTGGCTCGCGGCCACGGGCTGGGGGCTGCTGCTGCCGCTCGCCGCCGCCATCGCCCGCACGCTGAGGGAGTACCCAAAGGTACGGCGGCGGCGCCTTCAGGGCATTACCACGAACTCGTGCTCGATATCTCAGATATTATATCGGGCTGCACGACTCATGGCCGTGCCACTGGGCTGCTGCAGCAAAACCACACTTGGTTCCTGTGGCACAGCTGCAAAGTGACCGAGTGGATCCACTCCCGCAGGTGTGGTTCAATCTGCACCGCTGGATCGCGCTGCTGGGCTACTGCATCGGCATCGCAGGCATCGGTGAGGTGCAACAAGTCCCCTCCCGCCAATGCTCCCTGTGCCGCGGCTACTTGCACGTGCATGTCACATACAGTGCCGATTGCAGCAACCCACCAAATGTGCTTCGGATTCACAGGATGTTCAAAACTTCTGGGTAGCTCTCGCATCATGCATGCGTGCTCTTGCCGTCCCTGCTGTACCAGCTGGAGATCACCCAAAAGCTGCCGCACACCGTGACTGACGCGCTGCTGTGCCTGCGGCCGCAGCCATCGGCTACTACATGAAGCCGTTTATGGGCAGCGAGGAGACTGCGCACGTGGTGCTAGGCAGCCTCGCGCTCGCCTTCGGCTTTCTGCAGATCCTGGCCCTGCTCGGCCGCCCCGCCCCGGTGCGCTCTGTGCTTTTTGGGTTCAAACTCTCAACCTGGGCCGCTGACGCGGCTGCAAAGCAGTGCGGCGTCTGGGTCGCGCGTCTGTGGGACGAGCACAGACTGTCATCCGCTGCCGCCGCTTGCTGCAGGACCACAGGCGCCGCTGGGTGCCACCACGCAAGGCAGCAGCGATTCTAAGACAAGCCTTGTTCCAAGATAAGCCACCCTACGAACCCCTCTGAGCTCAAGTTGCAGGAGCCTGGACTTGCTTGCCCTACCATGCCGTCAGGAACTTGTGCAACCCGCCACAATTTCTTGTAAGAACAGGAGTGACTTTGCGCTTTGTAATTTGCGTCAAATAAAAGGTGGCCTTCACGGCTCTCCTACAGGGACGTCACCGGAACCCTTTTGGCTGGAGCTTTCTTATAAGGGTACCCGAGGCCCGGGGACATTGTAAGAAAGCTCCAGCTAGAAGGGGTCCAATGACGCCCCTGTAGGAGAGCCGTCACGGCCACCTTTTGGCTGGAGCTTTCTTGCAATTGAGCCCGGGGACGTTGTAAAAAAGCCCAGGGACATTGTAAGAAAGCTCCAGCCAAAAGGGTTCCGGTGACGTCCCTGTAGGAGAGCCGTGAAGGCCACCTTCTATTTGACGCAAATTACAAAGCGCAAAGTCATTCCTTTTCTTACAACAAATTGTTGCGGGTGTCAAGGTTCAACCCTTGCTGACACCTGCCTGCAGGACCGGCATGCACCGTTGGGTGTGGCGGACGCACCACACAAGCATCGCTCCCCAGACGCGTGAACCCTTTCAAAAACACCGAGCTCAAGTCTCTGATGTGCCCAATCGCAGGACCACAAGTACCGCTGGGTGTGGCGGGTGTACCACACATCCATCGGGCGGCTGCTCGTGGCGGTGGTCATTGCCAACTTCTACCTCGGCGTGCACATGTCCAACAACATCGCCAACGACAACCGCAAGAACTGGTGCGTGCTGCGGCGCCGACTGGGTTGCGTGCACTGCTCAAGCATGTAGCATGTCAGTCTGTGAGTGCTTCTCACTGGCAGAATGGGGCGCAGGTTCGAGCAAATCGCAGGCCCTGGTCAGGGCAGTGCAGACCTGCGTCTGCGGATGCTTCATCCATGCTACAATTGTCTGGCTGCTGCGCCCACGATGCCCAGCTCCTTGACTGAGTCTAAATCTTCTGTGCCAACAGGTACTTCGTGTACAGTGTGCTGCTGGGCGCAATCTTTGCCGTGGCCTTCGCCAAGGAGATCTACAACTTGGTCACCTCTAAACGACATGGCAAGCGGGTGCGCTCCCGTATAGCAACAAAACTTCTAACAATGTCGCGCTCATCCCAGATAATACGAAGCCTGAATGCACATGTTGGCATGGCAGGCATGCACTCCTATGTCCCGGGGGGTTTGCCACAATTTGCCAAACAAAGCCACTGTACCTGACACGCCCCCGCCTCCGGCAGTGTCGGGCAGTGTATCGCCTGCGTACGGTTGCTGTGTCTTGGTCTTGTCTGTGGCTGAGCTTCACGCAGCTGCGCCCCTAGTCCGATTCTACGTGCAGGACTGCACGTCTCAATGGGGCATGTCGTCGTTCTCCTTTCTGATTCCATGTTGCCAAAACCGCAGGCTGGGGAGGGGCACCCGACTGGCAGCCTTAATCAGGGCAGGAGCAACTCGTCGCTGCACGACTCGGCTTACAACGACCACAGCGGCCGCCACAACGGTTACAACAGTGCAGCGGCGGTGTGAGCGCATGCTTGGGCGGGCGCGGAGAAAACTTGCGAGGAGAAAATTTGCAGACCAAAGTAAGAGAGAAACCACCGCCGACATCGGTTGAAGTCGCGACGTCGATTCGAGAATCGATTCAGGAACCGTACACAATCTGCTCTGGGCCTGGCCCTGCTCCGCCAGGGCAAGGATTGCATTGCCCTTGCCTTTGATCTGTGCGTTGCAGATGCTGCTGGGAGAAGACAGTACAGCATCATTCCATAGGGGATTCACAAGCACGCAGGCATTTCGGTCTGCCCTCATACTTTGTGGTGCACCTGCATGCCGCTGAGTCCACAAGTTGTCGACAGGTAGGTAACTTGTGTATGAATTTGTAAGCTCATCTGTTGTCTATCACTGTTTACCCCTGTCGGACAGGAAAACGGCAGTGACGAAACGGCCTACAGATGCATGCATAAACATCCGACCAACCGCAACCGACCCCAACATACCTGAACTGAACACACGTGCAATCCGATTTTGTTTCCGACTAGACGCGAGTCCTCATGCCTGAGGAAAGAGTGATGCTGCGCCCCAAGGAGCCCCTAGGCCGCGGCCAGCGCATGGCAAACTGCCAGCCGCGGGACGACCCCTATAGCTAGCTACTCGGCCAAACCAAGACTTCGTAAAAGTAGCGCGGGCTGCGTAGCTCCCGCGCCACAGCAAGGAATCGGTTGTGCTTTCTCGCTCCTGCCACTCGTGCTCAATACGTGTCTCACAGTTCTCTCGTGAATGCTTCCTCCCACACATGCGGCGCTCACTGCCTTGGTATTGGCGGCTGCTTGCTAATATGTTGTGTCGTCTTGCTCCCATGCTCTCAACTAATGGATCAAGGTGATTCGCACGCCCCCCACTCCTGCAGTGGCGCGGCGCCGCAAACCACCGGGGTCTTGCGCTGGGTAGTGGCACTGCCGCCAGTCGCAATACGGCGTCGCTGCCCGCACTGGTATGCAAATGCACGGCTCACGCAGCTGCCTGCACGCCCTGGCCGCCGCTGCCGCTCGCGCCCTGGCCGATGAACAGCGGCTTAACGTACGGCAGCACCTGCAGCGGCAGGAAACCGAACAGACTCAACCACTGTGGTGGCAGTTGCACGGTCGTCAGCCGCAGCGGCGTCTTGCACACAGCTCATACGCAGGCCCGTGCAGTTCACAAGCAGCGCTTGCGCGGCATGAGAAGGAGCAGCGCGCCAGATGTCGGACCCTCTCCTCTAGGACTACATTCATAGTAAGGACTCTGTCATATGAAGGAGTACGTTTATGCAAAGCATGCACAAACCTGGTTGACGGGCGCGTCGGCCGGCGTCGGCGGCAGCCGGCTGGCTTGTCGGCGCTCGGCGGCGCGCTGCGCCGGCGCCGCGGGGGAGAAGGTGCGCGGGCCGGAGCACGCCGGCGGCGACACCGCCGGGCCCGCCGCCACCAGCTCGCGCCAGAAGGGCTGCGCACGCAGCACGCCTGCGCAGAGCAGTTACAGGATGTCAGAGCAGGACGCCGACACAAAAGCGGAGATGTTCAATCTGTGCGCCTGTTCACAGGGTCTTCGATACACATGCAAGAGAGAAGCAGAGGACATGGGTGCAAGGAACAGCAGGCAAAGGCAAAGAGCTTGCAGAAGGAGTGCGCACCTCCCAGCGCGGCGGTGTAGTTGTCAGGGTTGTGGAAGCGGGAGATGCCGCCCTCAGGGCCGTACGCCGCCGGGTCGCCGAGGATGTCCAGCGGATGCGGGTTGTCCATCAGCGACGACAGCGCCGCGCGCGCCGACGGCACCCGCCGCGAGTTGCGCGCCGCGACCGCGTTGGCCGCCGCCGCCGCCGGCTGCTCCGCGCGGCTCAGCGTGCCCTGCTGTAGCACCGCCGCGGCGTCGTCGCCGGCGGCCATTGGCGTCGCCCCGCTGGCCGCCGCATTGGCCTCCGCCGCGTCGCCGCGCAGCATGGCGGAGCCGCTGGCGTCGCCGCCATTGGGGCCGGCGGAATCCAGGCTGGCGGTCGGCGAGCCGGCTGGGGTGCTGGCTGCGGAGCCGGCTGGCGATTCATGGCCGACGGACTGGGCGGCGGGCGTGAGCTCGGGCCACTCGGGGTGCGGCGGCACGGCGCCGGGCGGCGGCACCAGCGGCGGCGGGTCCTGCAGCACGTACAGCCCGGCCAACGGCGGCAGCATGGGGTGGTACGGCGCGCCCGCGGAGAACCAGTGTGCCTGGCTCGGCTGCAGCACCAGTGACCGCCCGATCGCGTAGTACAGCACCTGGTCACAGGCACACAAACGGTTGGACACATGCTCCTTGGGTTGCCTGATTGGCAGCAGCTGATGACAGATTGCACGGGCACAGTAAGTAGGAGAAGCACACGTATTCACAGGAAGCAGAGTCTTCAACGCACCAGCAGGAAGGAGGCGTAAGTGAAGGCACGATGCATGAACAAAGCTTTTGCCAAATCCAGCTCACCACGCGCTCGCCGCCGGACAGGCAGCGGTGCTCCCGGAAGGAGGGCGACACGCGCTTGAGGATGTCCGCCACCAGGGTGTAATCGCAGGCAAAGGCGCGCGGCACGATGTCGCCCGCCATGAGCACATTGCGCACCGCGCCCTCCGGCAGCCCCAGCCTCGCCAGCAGCCCCTCCCCCGGCTGCGCATGTATACATGAACGAAACTCTGAGCACCCCCGTTGCCCCTGAAGAGATGTTATTACAGTGTGGATGCATCGTGTTGTATGCGAGAGAACAGACGAGTGTGTGTCGTGGGGTGGAGCGGCTTCGCATGAGCAACACGTCCATCTCTTCCTCGTCAACGCACGATCCTCTTTTGCATTTTGATGCAAGGTGTCAACGCACCTCGGTGCCATCGGCGGTGTCGGGCACGCGGCAGCCGGCCGGGCTGCAGTTGCCCTCGCAGAAGACGGCGGGCGCGCCAAAGGTGTAGGCGGGGCTGGTGGCCACCGCCGGCAGCACGCCGCGCCGCAGGTACATCACCAGCAGCAGCGTCGCCAGGCTGCCCCCTAGGCTGTGCCCCTGCAGAGTTGGGGGAATTTGAGGCGTCAGAAGTTGTCACGGACGATTTGACAAGACGATTTGACAAGCAGCATCGCCAGGCTGCTACCCAGGCTGTGCACCTGCGGTGCTGTGAGGGATGTCAAGAGCCTCAGGCAGGAGTCGCTGGAGACTGCCAAGCACCACAGAATGTGAAGGCACACAGGAGGCGTCCTCGGCAACATGCTCTCATGTCATGCCCTCCTTGGCTTGGGGCACAGCATCGCCGCATGCAGCCACGGCAAAGGCCCTCAAAACGAAGGCACGGGGTGGAAGGACACACCGTGAAGGAGACCTTGGCGAAGGGGGAACTGGCGAGGTGCTCCTCCACCAGCGGCTGAAAGCGCTCGTACAGCGCCAGCGCCGTCTGGTACACCCCCCGGTGCACCTAGCGACAACCAATGTTGGAGTACGTCAGCGAGTCTGAACTTGGCACGATGACTAGTCAAGCAAACGAAGCTCCGATGTGCATTGGACAAAGCAAAATTGCACGAGATGGCATAGTCAGCAGAGCCTAACAGTTGCGGTTGCAGAAGAGATGCGGGAAGGAGATGGCGGGAAGCGGCAGCGGCACCTGACACATATGGACGGGAAGGAATGCAGAAGGGATGCGGGAAACAGGCAAGCACCTTGACGCCGAGGGCGGGGTCCTCGAAGACCATGGGGTCGAAGGTGAGGTTGACCTTCCAGTGGTCGAAGTTGTCGGAGCCCTGGATGACGAAGTAGCGGGTGTGCGTCTCCGGCTCGTCCGCCACAAACCACTCCACCGGGCTGACCTTGACCTTGGGCGGCTCGCCCCGCCCCAGCGACGCCGTGATGGCTGCAGATGTTGTGAATGAACGAACGTTCAGCAAGATGGTGCAGATGTTCGGCTGCTCAAAGCCTAGATGCAAGCCGTGACAAGCAGGGTGATCAGCACAAGTCAAAAAGCAAACAAGAGAAGGCCTTCACAAATCCGAACCGTGCGCACCTGCCGAGACGGTGGCAAAGGTGGCCACGGCTGTGCTGGTGCCCGCGCTGGCCGCGGACTGCAACTGACTGGCGACGGTCGCGCCGCCCGCGCTCGCGAGGCTGCTCACGCCGCTCGCCAGCGGCGCTGCGGCCGCGGCTGCCGCCGCCGAGGCCGCTGTGGCCGCCGCCGCCAGCTTGCTGGCCACCAGGTGCGGCCCGCTCAGCTGTGGTCGCTGCTGCTGCGGCTTGCCGCCTTTCCGCAACCTCTCCGCCTCGGCCGTCACGCCGGCGGCCAGCTTCCTGACGGCCGCAGACTCGGCGGGTGACGCCCGCGGGTCGACGCCATTGGCGGACACCGCCGCCGCCGCCGAAGGCAGCTGCGCCTCCGGCGCGGCCGCGGACGGCGACTGGATGTGGGCAAGGTTTGACAGCGCCGCCAGCGCGGCGGCCACCTCCTCCTCCTCGGGGCTGGCGGGCCGCTCCCGCAGCTCGGGCGCCGGCCGCGATAGATCCGGCTCGGACGGCTGGCCCTGCGCGGCTGGCGACTCCAGCGGTGGCGGCACCGACGGACCCTGCTGCTCTCCCTCCTGTCGCAAGTTCAGAGGATCACACTTCGATGCCTGTGATGACAAGAGGCGGTTGGTGAAGATTGGATGCAGCTGTTGTTCCTGTACGAGACTTCCAGGGACACAAGAGTGTAGGAGAACACGCACAAGCAATAAGGCCTACCTGTGGTGTGTTGGTGCTGACGCCCATGGCGTCCGAGTCGCCAAAGACCTGGTTGGCTGTGCGGGGCACCTCCGCCACGCCGCGCTCGCAGGCGTGCGATGAGGTGATGAGCTTCAGCCGGAAGCGGCGGAACAGCGACCGAGGCTGCATGGGGCGAAGAGCATCTCAGTACACGCAAGGGAGGGATCGGACCTTTGCAGAGACAATCAGCAGTAGCCATGAGGCCGGTTGCAGTGGTTCCCTAGACCTAGTGCCGCCTGCTGTACTCGGCGCGACCATCGCGCAACAGCATGGCCTGGGACACCATAGAGGCCGAGAAGCGATGGCGCTTGCTGAGTGCAGTGCTTCGAGCAGAAGACAAGGCGCGTGATAGCAGGTCTCCCGCAGCAGCAGCAGCAGCGCACCGTCATCTTGTGCATGACGTAGGTCTGGGCGCACAGGCTGGACAGCAGGCGGACGTAGCGCGTCTCCATCATGCCGGCTGGACGGATGAAATCCCTGATGTCGGGCAGCGCCTTCTTGTCGCCCTTTGTGCGCTCCTCCTCCTGCTTGGCCTGGAGCCCAAGTGCAGCCGCAGGCGCAATCAGAAATTGGCGGTTGACGACCAAAGCTGGCATGGGCGAGTGGTTGCAGCTTGCTGCAACCGATAAGCAGAATATGGTGCGTTGTGCCCAAGCGGTGAGGTCGTCAAGGACGCCGGTGCACGCGACCAGAAGCTGATATGCACTACATAGCACAGGCGTTGTGCGATCGCCGCACGATCAGAATAGACCGGCAAATGTGTCTCTGTTATCAGACATGACAGGGCGAGAGTCACGGCGATACAGGCAGCGGCGCAGCGGCCCCGAGGGATGTGCACCATGAGAAGCGAAGGAGCTGCGAAGCTCAAGTGTGCAGCACTCACCTCGGCCGCCCGCTGCGCTGTCTCTTCCAGCAGCTTCGCACTAGCCGCTTTGCTGCCTTGCTGCATCCACAGCTGCGAGATGCCCGAGATGGCCGAGGTCAAGTAAGTCATAACGGGATTTGGCTGCGCATCCTGTGCCGCAGCGGCCTGCTGGACAGGGATGTTTGCCACGGCCTTCTGCTGCTGCCGTGCTGTCTCTGGAGGCGCGGAAACCCCTGCCGTGATGCACAACTGGCGCGGCGCTGTCCGGGCGCGCCATCTGAACCTGGAAGAGCTGTCGCACGCAAGAGGAGGGAGGGCGCCGCTGTTCTGCAAAATCTGCCCAGGCAGCATGTTGCTGCAACACAAAGCCAAGTTGGAGGGCGCGCGATCGGTGCACGGTGTCGCCAGATTTGCAAAGTTGCGGGCGGAGTGTCCATGTCGCACCGAGACTTGACCGGAGCGCTGAGCTGGCAGCCCTGTCAGCCCAAGAGTGTAATGCATCACAGTAATTCACGGTACGGGCCCTTCTGATTGTGAAATCTCTCACATGGTCCGACGTCAGTGCAACTCAAGCAGCGGCCTCTGTCAGCATAGGGTCTCCTCCTCCATCGGCTGCCACAAGGGCCTCTGCCGCCGCATCGCCGCCGAGGGGCGCCGCCGCTGCGTCATCGCCTGCATCGCCTTCTGCGGCCAGCCACTGGCAGTCGAACCCCCAAACCAGCAGGGCGTTCTGTAGCTGATGCGGAGCTGCCGCCGCTGAGCTCTGCTGCGCATCCCCTCCCGCCTCGTCGTCTGAGGAGTCGTCAGAGGGCGCTGCCAAAAACTGCCGCTGGCCTGCGGAACATGTTACGGCACGTTCAGTGTCCAATGTAAGTACTGCATTTCAGGAGACTGTCTTGCGGATCAGGCAGTCAACCCACCCGATGCTGTGCTGAGGAGCGGCAGAAAGGGGTGGTACTGGCAGCCGTTTAGTGTGTCATGCCCCGCTGGAAATGCCGCAACTTCCAAACCGTCCACCAGGTCGAAAACCCTGATGCAGCCGTCGCTGCCACCTGCACAGCGAGGGTGGCATATGATGTAGCTCTGGGATATGTTGATTAGACCGTCTATCCAAGTAACAGCATTCCAGAATGGTTAGCAAGGCTATGTTGCGTCATTACATGTGGATGCGGGGCACCACGGCTGGCGTGCCGAGCGCGACCGTGCATGTGCAGAAAATCCACCTGTGGCCAGGTGGCGGCCGCACGGCTCGATGCTGAACTGCACGCGCTGGTTGGTGTGCCGCGTGTCGCGCCGCATGGTGTACAGCACCTCCCCCGTGTTGCGCACGTCCCAGCACAGCAGGTTGCCATCCTGCCGCGCGCCCGTGTACAGGAAATTGCCGTCCGGCGACCACTGCACCTGCAAGGAAGGATAGCACGAGCCCTCGAATGACATTGAAAGCTCCCTGCTCCTCGAATGAAAATAAATACAGGTTTTTCGGATGTCGCACGAAGCTCTTGTCAGCACTGTGGGGCCAGCGTGCACCATCCTCTCGCACACTTTGACACAGCAGCACGTTCGTGTTTTCGAAAACGAACAGTGCTGCATCCTGGAAACAAAACCTTGCCTGCGTGATGCCGGCGGTGTGGCCGCCCTCGAGCAGAGCGATGGGCGCCAGCGTGCCGGCGTCATACAGCGCCGCCACGCCCGAGTAGGCGCCCGCGCCCAGCATGCCCGACCGGTCCGGGTTGTACGCCAGGCAGGAGATGATGCCTGCGGGATAGTATTGACGGTTTGTCACCTGTGCCAGTGAGCGGGCAGGATGCATGGATCTTCCCTCTTCACATGAGAGTGGTCAAGCCCAGTGACTGGCGCACCGGGAACACCACGCTGGTGAATGGCAAGCGGCATAATGCTGGCCTTCTGTGTGCAACCGAGGTATGGGTGGCACACCTGGCTGGCCGCCCTGCTTGCGGGCGAAGGTCTTGAGGGAGCGGTAGCTGCGGCCGGGGGTGGCGGTGTCAAACACACGCAGCACCTTGTTGCCGCCTGCCGCCAGCTGCGCGCCGTCCGGGCTGAACGCCAGGCTGTTTGCCGCCGTCACCTGCGTTGCCAGCAGTGTCGGCGTCGGCACAGCGCCCAGCCAAATCCACTGCCGCTGTGGCTACAGGGTTTTCCAGATGTATGAAATGTGAGCAGGACGCGTAGGCCTCACGAGGTCATGGCTGCAATACTTTTGCAGCTGCAGATCGGGCGTTGAAGTTTCACCTCGTCATTGTCGTCAAAAGCGCGGTATGTGCAGCGCAGCTCCCCGGTGCACGCGTCCCACAGGTGGATTGGGTGCGCCTGCAGCTTGTTGACGTGATACCAGTCGGCCTCTGGACTGACAACGTGTAAAACGTATAACTTCTCTCTTGTGCACAAGCTGCCAAGCATGAATGGTCTGGAAGGTGCAGCAGATTGCTCCTGGGTGACGCACCCGGCATGTGGTCGCAAAGCAGCATGAAGCCGGGTCTGCCGCTGACATGCCCGAGTACCATGCATAGTCGTAGACGAGCTCCCCTTCCTGCACAAGCCCAGACATCACGTTGGCAGGTTGTGTGGAAGGTGCAGCATCGTTGCCCCTCGCCTCGGCCTTCCGCCAGCAGTGACGTCTCCATGTGGCTTCGCATATCTGGCAGCATCGCAGCCGGATGCTTTGCTGATTCGAAAAGCACGTTGCTTATGGGCAAAACTTGAAAGGTTCACAGAACCTCAACCCAGGGGGAGGTTTTAGTCCCAACCTGCACGGTAAGGGGAGGGCTGGTGGTGTCTGCTTCTCCGGCAATGCCATCCAGCGCCGACTCCGTCGCGTTGCCTAGGCTGCGCGCCTCGAGCACGTCCGGCGGCAGGTCGTAGACTCGCAGCCTGGCGCGAAGAAAGCCAGCACATCGTGAGCAGTGGTAGAGGGGTGGAGGCAGAGTGGTGGAATGGAACGCCGCATGGACCAGGAAGCTTTTCCATCAAGGGCCGTGTCACAAATTGCCCTGAAGATTTAATGAAATGCAGTGCAATGATTGAAGAGACAGCACACATCAGCATTGAGTCGCCGCACCTGTTGTCGTCGCTCGCCGTCAGGAAGCATGCGCCGTCCGGAGACCATGACACTCCTGCAACGGCAGGCACCGCGGTCTGATGGGCCCAGAAGATGTGTTATTTGGCTTCATGCGGTTGCCATATTCCAACGTGGCAGCTCGTGACCGTTATCACTCCGATGCAGTGCGCCAGGCAGCGGCAGCGCCAAAGACCTTGGCAGCGCCTGGGCATGCGCACCTTTCAGGAAGTTGCCATTGGCACACTGTCGCGCCACATCTGCGGAAGAGCATATGGACCGCACTCAATTCGTACCTGTGCCGGCACTACATGTCAGCGTGCCTATGAAAAGCACCAGCTGTGTAACGCCGCACCGCTGTACTCCTGCTGGACCTTCATGATAGCGCGAGGTGGCGAAACATATTCCAGAGTCGGATATCCCGCTTCCATCTGGGTTTGCTGCAGGGCGCACTCTTCACGCAAACATCACTCTCGATGATCCAGTCGGGGTGGAATGGGCTGATTTCAGAGACTGCAGGTGCACTCCGCGTTGGCGAATGTATGGAACGCGGGCTGGTCGAATGTGCAGGTAAATGCGATTGCGGCTGTTGCTTGTGCGTGGTGGTCTGCAAAATGTAAATGAGGCTGTGTGCTTAATGTGAGCTTGGTCACATGCGCGCGCTCTCACTTCACCTCAATTTGGGCACCTCACAAGCAAAGCTGCTCTCCTCTAACCATTCTGTTGGTTGCTGACTACACTGCCACAGCGATTCCCACACACTCACGGCAGGCCGTTGGCGTACGCCCGCGAGCCGGAGCCCAGCGTCGGCAGGATCTGATCATTGAAACCGCCGAGCTTCATGCCCAGCACCGCCAGAGCCGCCGCCGTGAAGGGCACCGCCACCAGCCACTTGAGCAGCCGGTAGTAGTGCATGTGGAAGCTCAGGCTGAAGTCGTCCACGAATACTGTCTTCGCCTCGTCCGTCATCTCGATGTGGATCGTCGCTGTGGACCGAGTGCGCGGGCAGGGAATCTCCAGCGTGTACACCCCGGGCCGCGTGTAGGTGTCCGTCAGCCCGATGACCGGCTGGTCGCCGGCGTTCATGGCCTCCAGCCCCACGCCCTGCACGGATGAGTACGTGCAGTTCGATTGCTGTTGTGGCACCCGCGCCACGGCAGGGCATCGCGTACTCTTCAGAAGCTTCCCATTCTGCACAGCTTTCGCAGTCTGCATCAACAAGGTGACTGTTTTGAAAGAAAGAGCGCTTGACTATTTGTTGAAAGTTGATTAATAGTAGAAGTCCACCTGCAGGCTGACTGAGACGGTGTAGGGGCCATGCGCCGGCTGCTCGGCCAGCGCCCGCCCGCTGTCGGCGGCAGCGGCGTCCGCCGCCGCCACGCGGCTGTCCACGATCTCGAAGCGCACCGGCAACGTCTTGCCGCGCACGTCGCGCGCCGCGCGGCTGGCGGGCGTCGCAAACACGCCGCGGGTGTTCAGTCGCGACACGTGGTTGTTGCGCCCGTGCACCTGTAGGGTTTGAGCATTGAAAGTTTTCATCGTTTGCGCTGTCTGCGCACCTCAACTCAGGAAGCGTGACGTCAGGAAGCCGCTGTCTGAAACATATCCGAAAGCTTCTGGACAGCAGACATGCAGTCCACATGGGACTCTGCCGAGGTCTCACCGCCTTGTAGTGGGTTACAGCATCTCGCAGTCTCACAAGCAGGCACAAGGCGCCTGGCAATGAAACGCCTGGCAATCTTGGCAATCACTAGCGCAAGGTCAGGGTCTCAGCCTTTAGGCAGACTCAATGCCTGCTAGCCAAGCCCGCACCTGGGATGTCCAGGAGCCGAGGGGGTGGTGCTTGGCGGGCGTCTCGAAGACGTACACGTTGCCGTTCATGGTGGTGACCAGCAGGTCTGTGCGCCCGTCGCCGTTTAGGTCCTCCGCCAGCACCATGCTGTAGCTCGTTTCCCCGATGTCCACCGAGTCCGCGCAGCCTGCGAATGGGATTTTCTCATCGTGAGAACATTCGAAAAGTTTCGTTCTGACATTCAAGGTCCTCTATCAGCACCACGCCGTTGCTCGCCTACCCCAAGTCCACAGCGTCCGCGCAGCCTGCAGACAGCAAGATGCCCAGTCGTGCTCACTTTGACGGCGAGATGGACGCCCGCCATCGAGTGGCGCAACTACCAGCAGCAGCACTCACAGCATCTCGAATCAGGTCACCTTCAGGTTGCCCTCAGCCATTCCTCGCAATTAAGAAATCACGTTCCTTGCCACAGCTGATGCGGCACACAGGCAAAGGACAAACCTGTCATGGCGTCGACAAGGTACAGGTAGCCGTCGAAAGACAGCACTACCAGGTGCAGGCTGGTGTCAGTGCTGCCCTGCAGCCGTGTGATCAGCACCTGCGCAGCAGCAGTGAAAGGCTCAACTTGCTAGCATGCCAATAGTCGCAGACCAGTCCCCCAGTCCGTCGGCCGCTGCCCCCTTGGCGCAGCACACACCCCTTCTGTGCGAAGTCCTGCAGCTGCCATGAGCGGTGGGGCGCGCATGGACGCCGTGGTGCACGGAAGCCGACATCGCTCGTCCCAGTGCAAGGTCGAAGGCGCTGCGGAGTGTAAAGGGCTCTTCACGGCAACAGAAAACTTGAAGGGAAGTCCACCGGCGCCATGATGCGGCCGCGCGTCTCGAAGGGGAAGGGCCCGGTGTCCTGCCCCGTCTTGCCGGCCAGCGCATAGATCTTGCCGGAAGTCGTGCCCACCACCACCTCCAGCTCGCCGTCGCCGTCGATGTCCCCAATCGACGTGCCCTGCAAATTCACAAAACCGTGCGGTGCATCATGACATAGCTTGGACGCGCAAAGTTGCATTAGTGACGACGCTCCAAGGCTCATGTGAACGAGGCAGCACTCCCACAGCTTCTGGCAGCGCCTGTCGGGCAGCAGATGGAAGCGGAACCTCAAAGCCTTAAGGGTTGCCTTATGGGAATCATTGGAACCCACCTGCGCGACGAGGGAGGCCAGGTGGCGCTCCCACACCTCCTTGCCGCGCGGGCTGAAAGCCGCGACGTTGCCGCGCGTGTCCGCCGCGATGATCTCCGTCTCACCGTCGCCGTTGACATCGGCGGCCACCGCCTGCGCCTGGATCTCGCCCATCTGGATGGGCCAGCCCTCGCGCGCCTTGCCGGCGCTGTCCATCACGTACAGGAAGCCCTATGGCAAATACAGGGGAGGGTTTTAGGTACCACCGTTCTGCTGAAGCGCATGCGGCGTGCCTAGCTCACAGCCCCATGCACGCGACGCCTCATAAAGCTTCGACTCTTGAGCAGCACGGCAGGACTTGAAAGGGCGACGCAGCTCAGCTGGGAAGCGACAGCTGGAGCTTGCCGGCAGCAGCCCGGCCGGCGCAGCAGCATTGTGTATCCACCAGACGCACTGCGGACTCATTCACACTAAGAAACCTAAGAAATGGTCTGGCCTGAGTTTCTGAAGTTTGCGCACCACGCTGGTGCCGACGATGACCTCCAGCTTGCCATCACGGTCGATGTCCGCCAGCGTCGGGGCGGAGTAGGCATACCTGCGACCCCAGAAACAAGATGCCCAGTGAGCCTCAAATCAGAGGCGATGGCTTTCCTGACATCATGCAAGCACGCTGACACCATTCAAGAATGCCGGAGCCGTGTGGGTGCAAGCTCGCACGGCGGGCACGGCTTGGATGTCGACATGGGTGTGCGTGTCAGGGCAGCGGAAATGCCCCAGGGCATGCGCGCAGGCAGCGGGATGATCCTTGAGATCACGGGATGACACTAAAAACAATTCATCTTGAGCAAGTGGGAAGGTTTAGTGGCGCACGCGCGGAAGGCGGTGGAGTCGGTGGACAGGTCCAGGTGGACGGACCACTTGACGATGCGGGTGCGCAGGTCGAAGACCACCAACCCGCTGGCAATGTACTTGCTCATGTCGATGCCCTTGGGCAGCTCCTGCGCATGCGCCTGTTTCACAGAGCATTTGATTGAGTATGTGAGTTGCTTCCAGATTTTCAGCAGCAAGAAGCAATTGGAGGCGGGGTGTGTGTGTTGGCGCCCGCACTGCATCGCCACAGTGTTTTCGAATAAATATATCATCAAATAGTCCACCCCTTTAGATTCATGTATGTGTGTATGTAAAGCACTCATAAGTTGAAAACTGACCACGTCGTCGTAGTACTCCCGGTCGGAAAAGTAGGACACGGCACCCACCAGCTATTTGTGGGCGGCGCCGCCAATGACACAACTTGATCTACGGCTATTCCAAAGCAAGCGGAAGAAAAAGCTGTACCACATCGTCGTAGTACTCCCGGTCGAAGAAGTAGGACGCAGCAACCACCAGCTCGTCGTGGCCGTCGCCGTCGATGTCGCCGATTGCGGGGTTGCACAGGATGTGCGGGTCCACAAACACGAAGCCCTCCTCCTTGGCGTGCGGCGTCTCCCTAAATGCCTCATCCTCCCACAGGTCGTCCTCCGTCAGGTCCTGTGTGTTGTGAGGGAATCATTTTGAGCGTAAGGCGCTGTTTTCTTGTGCCCTGTCTTGTGTGCGTCCTGAATTGCCCGTGCTCCCACACATTCTGCACAGTTTGCGAGTTTGCCGGAACGCCTTATCCTCCTACGAATCATCGTCTGTCAGCTCCAGTACAAAACCCTCTGACATCATTGACATGACGAGGTTTTCATGTTCAAATGGCAGATGCGAAGGCATTAAACTGCCAGGATAGGTAGACCGTCATATGGTGTGCAGTGAGCACGCTTGGCGCGCGCAACAGCAGCTTGCCAGTGCCCAGGCAGATGCCCTGGCAGATGCCCTGGCAGCAACGGCATTGCTGTGAACTAGCCGCACGGCCAGAGTCTGCCTGGCACATTCGCTTTAAAGGCACCTGCGGCTGGTAGGCGGGGCCGACCCTGCCTGTGGTGTTGACGTTGCCGAACAGCGTGCCGCTTACGAGCGCCTCCTCAGCCAGCGCCTCTCGCCTCAACGCCTCCTCCCGATGCTTCGCAATCTCCTCGTAGTCCTCGTTGCTGCAGAAAACCAAGTATTAAGTTGGTACTTGGAACATTCAAGGTGGTTTCGAGCTCCTCGGCTGGTTTCACGCCTGATTCATGTGACTATTATGCAATGCGAACAACGGCTGCAGGTGTAATTGAATGCCTCATCCTGAACATGAACCTGTTGCCGCTCGAGCAACATTTCACTCCAAACAAGGCACAGCACCGAATCGAGAACGGCGGCAATGTCTCAGCACAGAGAAGCTGCATCATATAGGCGACGTGCGTGTGCACAAGTGATGTTGCAAAAGCATCCCCCAGCAAAAGACGCACTCGTTGTGGCCGGCCTCGTCAAAGAAAAAGTCCTCGTGGTCGAAGTGGCCACTGAACTCCTCGCCATGCTTGTGCCTTTTCAACGTTTGGACGCAAAATTTCCACCTCCAGAAGGCTCAGAAGACGCACTCGGTGTGGCCAGCCTCGTCGAAAGAGAAGTCCTCGTGGTCGAAGTGGCCACTGTCCTCCTCGCCTTCCGCGTCCGCCTCCTCGTCCAGCAGCTCCCCCGCATGCTCCTCCTCGCCATGTTGGTCCTCCTCAAACAGCTCCCCGAATGTTTCCGTCGCCTACGACACAGGAAAGGGGACCAGATACTCACCTGCGAGTTTCATGTATCTGGCCTTTGTACCCCTCATCCGCATGCTTGTCCTTCTCAAACACCTCCACCAAATGTCTCTGCCGTCTGCAGTGTCAAAAGTGGAGCCACAATCTCAATTTCGATGCTGCGCACTCGGGTCAATGCGGTCATTGCTGAAGGCCCTTTCCTGAGATCTTCGCTCCTTTTCTGTACGCCTTCTGGCCAGAGAACGAAGCAGCAGCAGAGCCCCATCTAGGACGGCTGCTGCGCTGCGCAGCATCCAGCAGAAGCGGCAGAACCAGCAACAGCCTCAGCTGATGGATCATGCACTGTGATCAGACCAGAAAGCCCTGGACACCCTGCAGGCAGGTGCGGCACCTCCTCGCTGAGCTCGTTGTCGACGGAATTGGCTGCGCCCTGCTCTTCGCCCGCCACATTCTGTTGCCTGATCTGCCCTGCCTCCTCCGCAAACACGCTGCCGTCCGCCTGCAGGCGAGCAGCACAGCAGATAGGTCAGCAATAGAAACGCTGCATAAAATATCGGCACGCTCTGCACAAGTACCCAAGAAACGTGCAACACTTCCACACAAGCACACGCATTCCAGCTTCGTGCACCTGCTGCTGCTGCTGCTGCTGCTGCTGCTGCTGCTGCGTCTGGCCCGCTGCCTGCTGTGCCCCCGCTGCCTGCTGCGCCGGACTCGCGACCTTGTGCAGCAGCCTCTGCAGCTCCTGCTCCTGCCGCTGCAGCTGCTCCGCCGTTTGCTGCTGCTGCTGCGCCGCCTGCCCCGCCGCCTGCGCAGCCTCGCCTTGCCCGCCCGCGGCCGCCTGCTGCTTCGCGGCGTCTGGGTTGGCGGCCTTGCCGGCCGCCCGCTGCTGCTGCTGCTGCTGGCCGGCACCCTGCTGCTGCCCGGCTGCCTGCTGGTTACCCTGCTGCGCCGCCAGGCGATCCTGATGCTGTGCCGCGAGCTTGTGCAGCGCGCTCTGCTCCTCCGCTGGGTCCGCCAGCAGCCGCCGCCGGCCGCCGCCACCGCCGAGGCTGTCCGCACCGTCGCCACCACTACTGTTTCTGCCACTGGCCATGAGCAGCCGCCGCCTGGCATGCCCCGGCAGGTCCCCCTGGGTGCAGCAAGCCGTTGTCAGGGGTTGGTGAGCTGGTCCATCGAGACTGGTGCACAGCAGGCTTCCGCCCCGGAACCCATCTGCAATGCATCACAGCTTGAGGACGGCGAAACAGGCAAGGACCTCGCGGCACAGCACTCCTTCGGTGACGGCGGGTCAAAGCACCTGCTGTGGCGGCGCCGTGGGGCGGGCGCTGTCGCCCACATCCGGGTGGGAGTGGTCGACCGGGTCCGCAGCGAGGCCCTTGTACCAGTCGCGCCGCACACGCAACTTCGGCACCGCCAGCCGCTCCGCCATCTGCTCCCCCTGCGGACATGCCGGTGCACAAGTCGCGCCTCAGCATGGCCCCTTTGCGGTCTGACTGTGCCTCCGCTGGGTTCAGCAGGACGACCTGTGCACAAGGCTTCTGAATGTAGGTTTGCAGAACTTCACCCCTGCACCAGCTGAACTCTGAAGCAGGCGCCATGCGATGCATTGCCATTATGCATCCCAGCGGCGACTGTGAGCGCTGCAAGGACTATCTCGGTAAGCGGTGTCTCTGAAAGTGCAGAAAGACGCACGCTGTCGCGGAAGGCAAGGATCTCGCCATCGTAGGTGGCCAGCAGGATGTCTTGCACGCCGTCAAAGTCCAGGTCGTATAGCATCGGCGAGGTGTGCACCGTGGACTTGTGGAATGCCGGCCAGCCGCTTGCCTGCGCGCCGTCTGCCGCCTCCAGCACCTGCGCACAGCACCGGAGTTTGCTCTCGTCTTCTGTGGACTACAAATTTCATGGCCAAGGCAAAAGCTTCGCCCAACAGCAAGAGAAGCTTGTGTGGCAGTCAGGCTTTGCCTTGATCACGGCACGGGTGAGTCACAGGGCAGCAGAGGGAGGCTGGATTTTTGGCATGTTCGTGATGTGTAGATCATCTGGGACCGCACCTCCAGGTGGTGCACGAAGGATGGAACCACGATGTCCTTGTGGCCGTCGGAAAACAGGTCGGTGATGAGCGGCGTCGCGTACACGCTGCTCTGCACCTCGCTCATCCAGCGCAGCTCCAGGTTCTGTGGGCAGCTGTCCTCAATCTCCACCTCGTCCGATGTCCTGCGCACCGACAAGCACAAACCGGTCGATCGGTTGGCCGGCTGGAAGAAGGTACACAGCGCTTGGCCTGCTGGGACCCAGGGCGGCTTCGGCTGCGCAGTTTTGGACGCCACACCGCAAGTCTTAATATTCGCAGTTCTTGAGATCCGCACCACGATTCTTGGAATCGCACGGCGATGCGGCGAGCAATTGCATGTCGAGCGCCAGCAGAAATGCCAACGTGCGTCAGGTGTGGCTTGCAGCTCACTTGGGCGGCGGTGGTGTAGTGTCCTCCGTCGCCTTGCGCTGCAGGAACTTGTTGCCCTTCGTGTCCACGTTGTGGTCTCCGACGATGCCCTTGCTGAGCTGCGCCCTGGCGCCTGGCAACCCCGCCGCTAGCAGCATCACCAGCAGCGGCAGGCCCCATGCCGAGGGCGCCTGCCGCCGCCGTCTGGAAGCCTTGCTAGCAGCTCGCATTGTGTCGATGCGGCCTATCGCTGAAGGCCGCGATGCATAATGAACCTGGGCCCCTTGCTCAGCTTCAATCAAGAGCGGGTGGGTGTGGAGGTAGCAAGTCTGACAGGTCTTTTCGCACCTGCTATGCAATCAAACGCGCAAGCTAGGCTTGTTTGAACTTCGCCAAGAGACAGGTAGAGCTGAGTTTCGCGGTATGAGGTCTCTTGCTCGATCACATGCACAGAATGGAATCAGCGCTCCAGTATGAAGCGTTTCTGCTTGCCAGCGCGTTGCACGATCACTCCACGAATGGATGCCAATGCAGGATTGAAGGCTAAAGATCAAAAAGGCATCTGAGCATGCCTTGCGAGTGCACAGGGGCAAGATAGGGTCTCGCAGCATATATTTCTTGACGACCCTGCGGCAGGTGTTCATGTGATACAGTTGCACTTCACAGCTTGCCGCACGCAACATGCCCAGTGAAAGCATTCGGAACTGACGCCTAGTTGATTCGATAATTCTTGCAACTCTCACACAGCGCCTTGTTGTATCCAGTGGAGCAGCGCACTCGTCCTAACATCTGAGATGATTTGGGGCAGTGGAGGTGCGGCTGGTCATCTGCTATCGAGTCTCCGTTATTCCATATCATAATTTAATTCCGATTGAATTTATTCGCCTGTTTCCAGTCGCGTAGCTCGCCAAGCGCATAGTGGCTGCGTTCTGACCTGCAGAAGACCACCGGAGCAAAACCGTCGATCGCCCCAGAGAGGTCTCCGAGCGAGCTGGAGAACGATCGGCGTAAATTGTGACAGGGAGGAGCACATCGCAGCTGTTCGGCTGGGCATTCGTATGAATGATCCAGGCCCTGTTGGCGCCAGTGGTGACGTTTTCTGGGGAGGCGCACAGCAGCAGACGCCGAGGCTCACGACTGCAAACGCCTGCTACGAGCACGAGCATTCGTTCTTCGAGCCTTCTGGTTTGAAATCCTACTCTCCAGCAGCAAGTGCCGCAGCCATGGACTGGCAGCTCCCCACCAGACCAGCCGCCGCGCCGCGGCATCCGCCGCCGCCGTCGTCATGGTCACAATCAGCAGACAGCACGCCCTCGCAGCCTGCTGCAGTCGAGGCTGGAGACGGCATATCGTGGGGTGCAGCGGCGCCTTCGCTCCCAGTTATACGCCGCGCCAGGTGTGCGCCAACCACATCTCGTTCATTGGAAGTGACCACGCTGAGAGAGTGTCCTTACATTCGCACCTTCGATCAGTGAGCATGACATCTGTGTCGAGCTCCTGCAGGGCCGCAACCAGCGTGCAACAGCATCAGGGACCCACCGCCGATGCTGCATCACCCTCGGCCCGCCGTGCAGCGTCATCCAGTGGCAACAACCGCCACGTGTCCTGGGTGGCGCTTGACGGTCCAGAAGCAGACCATGACTCGTTTATGGTGCAGCCTGACGGCGGAGGCTCACCTCCAGCTGTGTGGCAGTTGCCGCCATCATACCAGTCGCCTGCGTCCGCAGTCCCAGCCTCGCTGCAGGCTGAGCCGCTGGCAAGCACACAGTGTGCTCATGGGCAGCACCAGCTGCAACCGCCAGCGCAGCCAGCACCTGCGCATTCAGAGGCAGATGGGGCGCTGCCGCTTACCATCACCCTGCACATGAGTCCTGAGCTGGCGCATGATGGACGGCAGTTTGCAGCGCACCGCCCTGCGACGCCGCCGTCACCGCCGCCGCAGACGTCACAGCCACAGCCGCCGACGGCGCAGCCGTCGACAGCACAGCAGCAGCAGCAGCAGCAGCAGCAGCAGCAGCAGCAGCAGCAGCAGCAGCGGCAGCAGCAGCGGCAGCCCATGCCACTGGGCACTGGCCAGTCTGCTCAGGCTACGTCTCAGTCGCCTGAGGCGCCGAGTCAGCCACAATTGACCCAGCAGAGCAGCAAGTCGCCCGTCAGGGCGGCCACCCCGGCCGTGAAGCCCTTTGTGAGGCAGCCGCCTCAGCAGCGCCGAGGCTGGAACGATAGCACCCAGAGCATAGGCACCGTGTTGCGCAGGCCGCTGCCGGCCATCCCACCCCAGGTAAGGTCTGACTGCGTGCTGTTCTGTCGGCGCAATTGTGTGCCGCCTCAATAATGCGGTCCGGGACATGCTCCTCCTGACCCTTGCAACTCACCATTCACCTCAGTGCCTTCCATGGCGGCATCGACTCGAGCTTTCTTAACTCATCCATCATTCGCCTGCCGTTGCAGAGGAAGAGTTCGAAGCCGCTGTATGCCTCAGCACTGTTCACGGCCAAGAGCCAGCTGAAGCTGGAGACCGACCGATGGATCAGCGGCGATGCCCCAGAATCGGCGACACCCAGCATGCGGCAGGCACCGCCCAAGCGGGCATCGTCCACCCGGCTGAGGCCGCCGTATGCTCCACTGCAGCCGCTGACCGGCCAGCCGCCTCAGACTCAGGGACCAGCGCCTGCGCCAGTGGGCGTCCCCATCGCTCCAATGGTGCAAAATCAGCCTCAACTTATGACGCCACCGGCGGGTTTTGCTGCTCAGCAGCGAAAGGGCGGCTTGCCATGGGGCAGTGGGTTAGTGAGTCCAGCGGCGAGCCCTACAGCGACGCCGAGCTCTGGCAAGCAGATGCAGCTGGTGCTGCGGCCGCAGAGCGCCCACCAGCACCATCGGCAGGTTGCAGCGCGCCGCCCGAAGACCACGGCAGCTGTGCCAATGTCTCCCGCCAGCTGGCAGACCCCTGCCGCCTCGCCGATGCTTACGGGTACCATGTGCACGATGCAGACGCCACAGCCGCAGCCGCAGCAGCAGCAGCCGCTGCAGCCACCCTACGCCATGCCGCCCTGCTATGGCGCCATGTACCCAGCCAATGGTATGCCGCAGCCGCAGCAGATGCTGCAAATGCAAATGCAAACGCCGCAGCAGCAGCAGCAGCAGCTGCCACCGGCGCAGCTGCAGCACGCCCAGGCGCAGTGGCTGGCTCAGCCACAGCCGCAGGCGCGGCCCATTCTGACGGGCCGCACAGTCAGCAGCGTGGCCATGCAGCCGCCCAGCAGAGCGGCATCCACGACAGGCTCAGTGCGCAGCGGCGGCGGCGGCGGCGGCGGCGGGCGGCAGTGGAACTCGCACTTCGCCAAGCCTAAACCCGTTGCTGCGCGACCGCCGGCGAAGATCGCGCCGCCACGGGAGACGCAGAGCTACAGGGAGCGCCTGCAGCGTGTGGCTCTGCGGTCACGCAGCAGCCTGCATGGCAGCGTCGCCGGTCTCCGCTCTCCGGGCAGCACCGGGCCGCTGGGTCCTCTGCCCGGCGCATTGAGGTCGTACAGTGCAATGCAGCAGCAACAACAGCAGCAGCAGCAGCTATGCGGCGCCTGGCCCGGAGCGCCGCCGTCTCAGGTCGCAATGCCCCAATATATGCCGCAGTATGGCGGCGCCTGGCTGCAGCAGCAGCAGCAGCAGGTGGCACCGATGTGGGGTTGAGTGTGCGTGCGATTGTTGCAGAGCATGTCTTCGTAGTGATGATTACCAGAAACCAACCGCAATCTTGTTTTGGACATGTGTCATTCGAACCTCCGACATGTGTCATTCGAACATCCTGTCTGAGCCTAATTAGGACCTCTGTCAAAAGGTCGTGAAAAGAATTGCCATCAAAGTGGGCACTGCTGCCACAGCACGCCCTCTCGGTCGGCAGCACTGCACACTATCCCGTCAATACTGCTGTCTCCGCCCCGCCCCCCAACCCCCTCTCCCATTCCGCAGTGCTGCATCCAGAAGCCGCCACGCTCTCAGGCCGCCTTGTTTGCCCTGAATGTGCTCCGCAGCTCCTTGAACCTGCAGCAGGGATGCGAGATGTTGAAGACTGCACAGTAACTGGCACATGCTGAAAGACTGCCGCCAAACTTCAGACAGCAACGGTGTCGGAATGGAACGCACCGCTTAAAGCACTGCACTTTGGTCTTCCCATCCACTTGAGTGGCGATGCATTCCCACCGGTCCTCCACCTCCTGTGCGGCAGAGAGCAAGAGTGCATCAGACAACATGCGGCAATGCGTGACGACGCATGTCAAGCGCAAATGCATCAAGGAATGCAGCTTGCAGCAGAATGCAGCTTGCAGCAGAATGCAGCTTGCAGCACCTCTCACTGAAGGCTGCCGGAGCACCATCTCTGCAACCGCCACTGAGCCCGCCATCCGCGCACCAGTGCTGACAAAAGCCAATGTCGTCACAGGACCTTCGGTCTGGAACACATGTGCTCGCGGTTCAATTACGATCCTCACCTTGCCGAATTTCTTCATGGCGGCGACCAGGGCCAGCTGCTGCGCGTCGCTCCACTCGCCGCTGGGGCCGGGGGTGCTGCCGGGCGACGGCTGCGGCGGCGTCGCCGGCGCCGGCGCGGCGCCGCCGGCGCCCCGCGCGCTGCCGTTGGCCGCCTTGCCGTTGGCTGCCGGAGACGCGCCGTTGGCGCTCGCCTTGCCGTTGGTGCTCGCCTTGCCGTTGGCTATGGCGCCGCCGTTCGCGGTTGCAGAATCCGCCGACGGCGCGATGTTGACGGCGACGTCCGTGAACACCTCGTGCCGCGCGGTCGCGTCCGAGTTGATGGTCGTCACGTTGCGCTTGCCTGTAGGCGTGAAGCTGGCCTTCGTCGGCGCGGCGCGGCCCGCCTTGAGCCCGTGCTTGGCCATGTCGATGACCTCCGGCACGGTGCGCGTCCGCACGTAGGCCGCCACCTGGTCCCACCGCTTCGCCGTGCCCTGCGGCATGGCGGCAAACACAGGGTCACAGGAGCCGGATCAGAGGGCAGGGGAAATTGAGAGAGCAGCCAGTGTAGCAGAGGGTGGAGCATGAGCATGCGCTGCAGATGTCAGATCTGTGAGCATAAGTGTCAGTGTGCATACCCCTGCTCATAAAGCATTCTAGGTTTTCAGGCGCATGACGGGAAAGGCAAGGGCGCTCAGCTGATGACGCCAGTGCAGCCAGCGGTACTGGCCCGACAGAACCGCCACCGTGCCTTCCAGACAACACGCAACGACTGTTCTCTTAAACTGCAAAGAACACGCACCACGGGGAACTTGACGAGCGCTTTCTCCAGCAGCCGGATCTCGTCGTCTTTCCACGACGCCAGGCGCTGCGCGCGGTCCGCCTCCTCCTGCCGCTTGGCCGCCATCGCCTCCGCCTCCGCCGCCGCGGCCGCATTCTGCTTCGCGATCTGCTCCTCCGTCACCTTCTGCCCGATCAGGATCAGGTTCTCCTGCGCAGACGTGGCATGACAGGCACATTCATGGTCTGCCCGGAGCAATCCTGCTGGTTAGGTAGGCGATCATGGAGGCGGTTGAGGTGCGCTCCTTCACACCAGGGCGTGTGGGTGCCTTTAGACAGAAGGCGCTGATGCACATTGCACGAGGTGCGGCGCCGCACGAACTGATATTCCACGCGTGGCGGCACGGCCTCAGTCAAAGCCCGCAGTCGTCGATGACTACTGCCTCCCCTGGAGCCGCAGCTGGGCAGTACGCTAAATGGATGAGGCAAATCCGCACCTGGAGGAGGGCTATCTGGGCTGCGCGGGCGCCGGCCTTCTCCTCCAGGCCGCCGCGCAGCGTCTGCAGCTGCCCCAGGTTGAGCTTCTCGCACAGCTGCTCCGTCTCGTAATCCGGCAGCAGCCGCCCGCCCTCGCCCTCTGTGCGATCAGACAGACAATGTGTGTGTAAGAAAGGTGATGTGAAAGACCTACAGTGGAATGTGACCCACAAAGCTCCGTCTCGTAGTCCGGCAGCAGCCGCCCGCCCTCGCCCTCTGCAATAGACGAACAATATGATTATATGATTGGTGATTTGAAACGCCTAGAGTGGTGTATGACTATCCGTCTCGTAGTCCAGCAGCAGCTGCCCACCCTTCCCACTGCGCGGTGGGACAAATTGAATCCAGCAAGTGGAAGATGGTACAGAGGACCGGGGAGTTTGACATCGAGTCTTCACTAATCAGCTGGTCCGTCTCTTAGTCCGGTAGCAGCTGCAGCTGGAGGTGCAGCACCGCCTGCCCTTAGCGCATATGCAGCTTTGCATCGGCTGTCGAATGAGACCTGCGTTTCGGCCCGTCAACCCCTGTGGGCACCTGTGCAGCACAGCCCGGGCAGGGCCTGCTGCACAACCTCCAAGTCAGCTGCCCGATCGAAGCCACCTGAGTTGGCGCACAGCGAGCGCAGGCGGCTGCGCTCCTTCTGCATCGCCTTGCGCTCCAGCTGGCGCGCCTTCTTGGCCTCCGCCGCCGTGACGGCGGCCGACGCCTCTGCCTCGGCCTTGGCGGCCGTGTCCGCCGCCGCCTTGGCCTCTGCCTCCCGCTGGTCCTTTAGCCGCGCGTCCTCCTTCGCCTTCTTCCGCGCGTCCCTGCACATAAATGCGATTACACGGGATGAGAGCGCGCCTCGAAGATTGGACTTCGGATGCGTACTGGGATGAACGGCTGCTGCGCTGTTGCTCTGTTCCCTCCCAGCTTGCAACAGTGCTGTGGGCCGGCACCATGGCATGTAGGCATCAGCAATGCCGCAGTGGAATGCACGCACAGAAAGCGGGTTCATGACACCAGGACAGCGACGCACTTGGCGGCCTTCTCGGCCTGGCGTCGGCGGACCATGCGCGGGTCCTGGTTGAAGGCATTCTCCACAAACGCCTTGAGCCGCTTCACTTCCTCCTTCTTCGCCTTCTCCCGCAGCTTCGAGTTGAAACGCTCGATCCAGCGTCTGAGCATACAGTGGAGGCCGCCTTGAGTACAATCCTCAACCATGCCAACACGCCACAATGCAGCCACAAGATGCAGCAGAACGGCCGCTCAGTCGCGAGCTGGTCGAGACCACGACCTCTCTGGCATGGGCCAGAAATATTGCAGCCGAGGTGGCTGCGACTGGGCGCATATGGTGCAGCAGCTCCACTTGGCACATCGTTCAGGCACACGCGCGGTAGCACGGGGCGGCAGGTCCTCGCGGCGCCGTTACTGCAAGCGGAGCAAAGCCCTGCCGACTCTGAAAGCCCGACTCTGTAGCCTGACTGTAAACCCTGTTTGTCAGCGCACCGGTCCTCGCGCGACTCGGCCTGCTCCACGTCCTCCTCGTCCGGGTGCGGAAACTCGCGCCAGGACTTAAAGGCGAACCAGAACTTGTAGAAGCGGTCCACCTCCCGGTCCTCCGCCTCGTCCTCCCCCAGATCCGGCGTCGGCTGCGGCACGCTCCACCGGCTCTGCCGCCGGAACGCTGGGCCGAACACCTGCGCAGAGAAGGCGAGGTTCAAAACCACGATGGGGATGTGGGATGATGAGTGTCTGCGGGACCGCCTTGCCGCGGCGCGCCATTCGTGCTGTCAGCTGCAGTCGTCCACCGACTGGCGCACGCTGCTGCCACCATCGAGAACCCAGCCTCCAAAGCCTGCCGCCGCCAGCATGACGGACGCTGGCATGCGCTGCATCAGCTTGACTGCAAGAGCACCGGCAGCACCGCCAGCGTTGTGCGCACTCTCCTCCGCTCACACTAAGCAAGTCAACACAAAAACAGCCCACCTTGTAGAAGTCTGCAGCAGCGCAGGCCTCCGGCAGGCTGTCGTCAAACTCGTCCACCGAGTCGAACTCGCGCCGCTTTGCCGGGTCCGACAGGTTGTCGTACGCCTCCTGGACCTGCATAGCGCCGGAAAATGGTGTCCAGTCAGACCCTGTCCGCATGGCTTCCAGCGTCTTCACACCTTTGCCAATCTCACAGCCATGCTGTCCTGTCCTTATAGGTGAGTGCATCGTGTGTGGCAGTGACCGGCGACATGCTTTTCAGAGTCACAAGCTGTGTTCTTGCAGGAAACTGTCCTCGGCCGCAGCAGCAGCAAGCAGGGGCAGGTACTGTCATGTTTGCAGTACCTGCACGAAGTACTGGGCGATCTTCTCCTTCTCCGCCTCGTCGGTGACGCCGGCGCTCGCCTTGTCCGGGTGCTTCTCCAGCGCCACTTTGCGGTAGGCTGCAGGTCGTGGCGGCACAACGGAGTCAGCCACAGTTCAAATTTTGCAGCCGCTGCGCATGGCTGTGACTGCGCTAGATTCATGCTGGGTTGCACGAGCATAAATCATGCGGATGGCGGTGTTTCAGGCGCGTTCGAAGGCGACGGCAGGCGCTGCCATGCCACGCGATGCCGCGCTGCCGGCCCGACAGTGCTCAGCTGGACGCACCCAGTTTGATGTCGTTCTCCGTGGCCATCCACCGCTCGTTCTGCAGGCCCAGCAGCTTGTAGTAGTCCGGCTTGGAGCCATCATTCTTCTTCTTCTTCTTCTTCTTGCTGCCGGTCCAGCTGACCCTGCGCACGGCCAGATGAAGCGCTCGGCATATGCGCCGCCATGGCACAGAGAGGTATTGTGTCCACAGCCGCAGTCTGCATTCTACTCGTGACATGCAAGTAACTCACCCCTCTGGGACTGTGTCGTCCAGTAGGCTGGCCCTGCTGGCGCTGCTCTTCACCTCTGAAGCGCTGTCATCCTCTGCTGAAGAGTGCTTGCCTGCCGGGAAATGAGGCGACCGCCGTTGCAAATGAAGCCATGACTCGTGTTCAAGGCTCCAGACATGCTGAACAGCCATGCTGTGCCGCACATTGCAGCGAGCTTCAAGCCCAGGGGTGCAGTTTTGAGCTGAGAAACACCAGCAGCAAAAGCGGCGCAGCACACGCAATTGCGCAGCGTTTGATCATGCTGCAGGTCCGTGATAGATGGCAACATCCGCAAACTGCAGGCAAAGTTGCCTTCCGGCGCAGCCTCTCGGACCGCCATCTGCCAAGCGTGTATGCGGCGCGATGAACGCGTAACAGGAGGCTCACCGATTACACCGGCCTGCAGGAGTGCAAAGTGATGGAACGCATGTCCCGCTGCGTCTTTCCCGCTGTGCTGCGAGAGCGCGAACGAGCAGCAGACATCGGACCCGCCGTCAGGAACGAGGTGCTGCTCCCACGTCAAGAGGAGCACCTGCTGCATGGTTCCACGTTCACTGTGTCTGTCAAAGCAATAGCATCAGGTTGTCTCGGGATTGCGCGGTGGAATCACAACAAAATATGCAGTCGCCCTTGAGGCTCGGCCAATGAAAAACTGTACCAGTCCCCGCTACCGGCAATCTGCACTCCTTCTGCACGAGTGCGCAGCACGAGCGCAGCACGACGCTCCTCTCACTTGGGTGTAGCATAGTGCCTGGCGCGTCTGCAGGTCTGCGATCCCATGAGGCCCATAGCTGCAGGCAGCGAGACAGGACAGCGGTTGCCGAGTCGAGCTCCATGAGGTTTGAACTGCACTCAAGCCTTGAGCGCGCAGCACAGCGCCTGAAATTCCGCAGCCGAAATGGACGCCTGGGACCTGCAGAGCCAGATGGAAGGCGGCAGCAAGCTGGGCTTCGAGTCGCAGTACTCGCAGCAGGCGTGCCAGTCTCAGACGCCATTCTGGCCGTCACAGCAGAGCAGTCAACACCCCTTCTCACAGCAGTCGTTTCCTGCAGCAGCAGCGCCAGCAGCAGCAGCACCGCAGTACGGCAGCAGGACGCTGGCTGGTGTCCCTGAGCAGCAGGCTCGGCAGGCGTGGCGGCAGCCGGCTTCTGCCGCGCCCGCTGCGCTGCCGTGCCGGGCACCGGCGCTCAAAACACCCGGCGGCGCCCTGCAGCAGGCAGACCATCAGCATGGCGTGTCAGCGGTCCCAGCAGCAGGATCCATGCTGCAGCCAGCTGCCTCTTGCCAGACGGCGTTCCTGCCTGCGCAGCCGAGGGCTGCTGCCGGCGGTGCTGCTGTCGGCTCCGCAGCGACTGGCGCCACGGCGCCGCTAAGCAGCATGTCGCTGGAAGCCTACTGCCAGGTCCAGAGCCTGCTGACGGGCGGCCAGCCGACTGTGCAGCCGCTGCAGGCATTGCAGCACGGCGCCATCCGCGCCCAGGACCTCAAGCAGGTGGCATCCGGTGCAACGAGCACATGGTTTCAGATTTGCTCCACGGCTCATATTGTGCTCCTCACCTACACGCACAACCACAGCACTGAAGCTGCGCTGCGATGAGTCAGGGCGTGATGCATGCAGGTGCTGTACCTTCACGGGCACGCCGCCGGGGCGAAGGCGAAGCAGGTCAGTGTGGCAGCTTGCTGCGTGCACACATGCAGGAGACCAGCTTGGCTGCTGCAACCATGGAGCCCCTGTGTGCAGGCTGCGATGCGTCTACAACATGTCGTGTCTGCTGGCGCAGGACCTGCTCGACAAGATGGTCGGCATGCAGCTGTGCAACCTGCAGCGACTGCCCAGCGGTGCGGCCGAACAGCAGGTGGGCAATCCACATGCGACTGATGCATGTGTAAGGCCACCAAGGCTCCAAGGCTTTGGATCTGCAGCGCATTTTTATTTAAATTTCAAGAGCTGGCTGCTTGCTGGTGTCAAAGAGCGACTCTTGCTGCGCAGGCGCCAGGTGGCAGCCTCACAGGTGTGGACACTGACGACATGGCGGCCCTTGGGTGGGCCATGCCCACGACGGCACTCGCGGAAGCGCTGCAACACAATGCGCTGGCGTTCGAGCCGTCCGAGCTGCAGTGCTTGCGCGAGTCGGTGAATCATGAGCCGGTGCTGCCCATGCCATGTCCAAATCTTGTCAACTGCTGCATGCATGAATCGGTATTCATCAGTCAGTCCCAACGATGCCACGGAACTGACACTTGAAAATGTTCCCTGAGATCCTGCAATTCCTAATGGACCTCTCAGCGAGCTCACTGCTCTTTGCTTTGCTTTCTGCTGTAACAGCCCCTGCTCTTGGCCCACAGGCTGAGCAGTTTGGCGAGGCCAACGGGCGCCACACCGTGCAGCACTCGGTGCAGTCAACCAACTCTGATGGGTTGCTGCCCGCGCACGCCGCTCAAGACGCCGCTGCCGCCGCAGTTGCCGGGCCTGCGGCGCTGGCGCAGCCGGCAGCTGCCCTGAAGCATGCCGCAGAGCCGAGACCGGTGAGATTCTGAGCTTCATGAACCAATGACACTGTGCAAGTGCAGTCCCTCTTCCTGTTTTTGGGCTGCTCATCGAACATGCACCCTGCGGCAGGTGCAGGACTGTTCAGAGGCTGCCCCAGCAGCGGCTGCGGCTGCCAGCGATGAGCCTGTGCGCAAGCGGAAGGGCGGGGCGCGGCTTTCGGGGCAGGCTGCCGGCAAGGCGCGCTGCATCGCACCTTCTCGCCCAGCCGCCGTCGCGAATACAGGAGGCAGCAGTGTTGCGCCAGGCAGCACTCACCAGACAGGTGCGCTGTCACAGGAATCGTGCATGGATGAACCGCCTTGGTGGCCAAGCGTCTGCGGAGTTATCAGCATGCGTCATGCAAAAGCTCGAAGCGCGATGGATGTTCATCATGCTGATGCAGTACTGAAAGGCTGCCTGCCGCACGAGGCTGAGCATTCGAATCTTGGCGCAGGCTCAGTCGTGTGGGTGAGCATGGGCCCAAAGACATGGCCGGCGCTCGTGCTGAGCACAGCTGAGAAGGTGGGTGTCATGAAGTCAATTCAAACTCTTGATAACTGTCACATCCTGCTGGCTGCACCAGGCACAAACTGTTTTGGTCCCTCGCTCTGCAGGCGCATGTGCAGCTGTTTGCCACGGGCATCAAGACAGCCGTGAAATGGAGCGCTGTGAGCCACTTCAGCGGCACAGACCAATGCTCAGACACCAGCAGCCTGGGCCGCAAGGTACAACTCGTAGCTCAAACGGCTGATGTGCGATGTACCTACTTAAATGTGTGGTATCACAGATTGCGACTGTAGTTCAAAGAATGTCTGGGCAGCTGATTAATGCGTGTGTCCTCAAAATTGCTCACGGTTACGCGCAGGCGTTTGCGGCGGCCGTGAAACACCTCAACATGGTGTCGGCCGAGGCGTAAGCCAGTCAGTGCAGCAGCCAAACACGGCTCTGGTATCAAACACTGATTCTCAGGGCAGCCGCCGAAACTTTGAGAAGTCTGGTGGCCGCTTCTCCAAATATGCCTCCCGTCCCTGCAATGGGCATTCAGTAGAATTCAGATGGCCGTGTTCCGGACAGTAGCGCCACGCACAGTTAATGCAATGCTGGAATTGAGGCCACGAAGGCATGGATGCAGCAGAACTTGCCTCGTTGCCCTCCTCTGACTGGTAGAACAGCATCGTGGCATTCCCGCCCAGCTCCTGCGGTACAGCACTTGTCTGTGACTCTCACAACCTGACATCTCAAAGATGACGTGCAACCGCATGCTCAGACATGAAAGCACAACACTGGGAATGCCGATGCTTGCCTGGATGCCGGCCTGTCCGTCCTCTGCTGCATTCAGCGCCGCCTTCAGCACCCGCAGCGCAGTCGGGCTATTGCGCATGATCTCCCGGCACCTGCGCGGCACCGGCAGAGTGGCCTCTCAAACCTGCCTGGGACGCATCCCGACATTTGAAACCATTTGTGCCATTCTTTCTGGCTCTTGAGGCGTATAGTATTGCCCACCAGACGGTGGTCTCCTCCTCCAGGCGCGCCAGCGGCACGACGGTGTTGACCAGCCCCATCTGCAGCGCCTGCTGTGCATCGTACAGGCGCGCCAGGAACCACATCTCCCGCGCCCGCTTCTGGCCTGCTCATGCATGGGGCAGGGAGCTGCGCCTGAGAATGTGATCGCAGGCCTTGACATTTCGCCGTCGGCGCCGCACAGCTTGCAGAAGTGTCTAGTGGAGGGAGAAAGGAAGACTTGCATGATGCTTGGACTGACGAACTTGCCACAGACACACAAGCATGGAGACAGCCGGACCGCTGGCTCTGTTCCAGCGGCATTTGGAGCGTTTGGCTCACCTATGAGGCGCGCCATTTGGGTGGAGCCGTAGCCGGCGTCGAAGCTGCCGACCTTGGGCCCCGTCTGTCCAAAGACGGCGTTGTCGGCCGCAATGGTCAGGTCGCACATCATATGCAGGATGTGGCCGCCGCCCACGGCGAAGCCCGCCACCATGGCGATGACCGGCTTTGGCAGCCGCCGTATCTGCACCTGCGGGGACGGATGTGGACGGTCTATTGGCCTGCGGCGCCTCTCCTGGTGACACCCCAGAAGGATTCGGTGGAGCAGTACAGTGGCACGATTTTGTGCGTTAGAGCCAGACGATGCTTCATGCCGGAACCCTCTGGCAACGCGGTCGCGACAAACACCAAAAGCGATACAGTAGTGTGGGAGACCGGACCATGCCCTTGATCAGAGGTGTGACAGACAGCGGAGCGCCAGCGCCCTGCCAGAGAGGAGGTGCAGCTAGTGGGCGGAAGCAGGAGTTTCAGGATTTGATAGCATACTTGCAGGTCCAGCACGTTGAGGCGGGGCACGCCATCGGCGCCGACGTAGCCGCCCTTGCCGCGCACGCCCTGGTCGCCGCCGCTGCTGAACGCCACATCGCCCTTCCCTGCGTCAGGGGGTTGAGCAGAGTCTGCCAGCACCGTCCGAACACCGGGAGAAGTGTAGTCCACAGATTTGCTCTGTCTTGTGGGCTTGTTGTCCTGCTGCCGGTCGCCACGGTAACAGGCCCAAGAAGTTTAACATGAGCTCAGGCGCTGCCGAGTGGAGACGCCGGCGATTGAGTCCAGGATAGCTCCTGGCGCACAGCACCTCTACAGAATTGAAGCGCGCCAGGCTGTGGCCTGCCGCACCTGTCAAGACGATGACGCCGATGGCGGGATCGTCCCGTGCGTCCGCAAAGCACAGCGACATCTCCCGCACTGTCAGCGGCGTGAATGCGTTGCGCTTGTGCGGCCGGTTGATCACGATCTGCGCTGCCACAGGTCTGGTCAGCTCCTGAGTAAGCTGGCAGCCTCCGAGCTTGTCATCACGCCAGGTCGACGGGCGCATGGGAGCGCATGCAAAGACAGTGCAAGGGTGCATGACGCGTGGCATGACGCACCCGCGCGATGCCGTCCGCATCCGCCTTTTGGTACAGCACCTCCTGCAGCGTCTCCCGCGCAACGGACGGCACGTCCCGCCAGACTGCCGGCGCCTTTGAGACTTCGCCATGCACCCGTGCATACGACGATGACGCCGCGCCGCCGCCGTCGCCATGGGCTGCCGTCGGCTGCCGCGTTAGCGGCGCCGCGGCCGCAGCGCCTGCCTTATCCCGAGATGCTCCAGCTTCGGCCGGATCTAGGTGGTCCCTGAGAGCCTGCAGCCGCCTCGCGGCGCTGTCCATGATGCTCTGAGCCGGCGAGTGGTGGTCAATGCCAGCAGAATATTTTCGTTGTGTGGAGACCGTGAAAGTGACGGCACGCCGCAGCTCACTGGCAACCGATCGTACACTTCGCAACAAGCCTAGCTATGTTCTGCCAACGAGTGTATCACCGTGGACTGGGCGTCATCCGATGGAGTGTCGGATTTGGTCGTCCACGTGCACCATGTGCAAGGCTGGAATTACTGGACCGAAGCAGTGCCTTGAAAGGGTTTTGTGGCTTGAGCACATCCTGCCCATCGCCTCACCTCTCGCCAGTCTGCGAGGCACAGTGCTTTGCGAACACATTTTCGTTGAACTCAGGAGCTGCCAGATACGGCATTTTCTGTCGCGCTGTCGTCCAAAAGTTGGCTTGTCACCGAAACTCATCTGCGACATTTGTTCAGATCAGTAGGTGTTCAGAAAGGCTTCTCCGTGCAGTCTAATGTTCTGCAGTTGTTGATTCGTTCCATATCTCGCTGCTTGTTCGAAAGCTGAAAGCCAACCACGCTTTCAAATCTGGCCAGCGCAACAGTTCACCGCAACAGGACCCAGCTGTTGCAGCATATTTCAAGGCTGTTTGGTGGACTGCATTGTCTTGCTAGAACTGGTGTTGGCGCGGACTGCAGCATGTGCGCTAGCACATGAGCCGGCCGCGGACGAGCTCAGGTGCCGCCGCCGCGACCCCTGCGGCATTCGCGCTGACTGCAGACAGCAGCCGCCATCATGATGGACGACCGGCGAAGTAAGCATTCAGCCATTCAAACCCTGCTGGATGTCACTGTGCCAGCCAATGCACAGTACGCTGGAATTTTGTGCAACAGCAATGCTGCGGCAGCCATGGAGCAGCTCCTCACAGCTTTGGCCACCCACTGAACTGCAGAAATCGGGGTCGGGCTGACCGGCTTCGGCTTCCTTTTCACCTTCCTTGGCGTCATATTCTTCTTTGACAAGGGGCTGCTGGCGATGGGCAACGTGAGACTTCTGGCGACAATGTAGAGCTGCAGCAATGTCCTGCCGTCAACCCGCATGCTACATGCATGCCGGCAAGGTTGTTCCCGCATACAGGTGCCCCATCCATCAATGTCGCTTCACGCAGATCCTGTTCGTTGCGGGAGTGGCAATGACGATCGGCGCACAGGCCACCATTCGCTTCTTCTTGCGGCGGAAAAACTACAAAGTGGGTGATGCGGTGAACAGCTGTGGGATCAGCAATTTCAGACCAAGCGACAGTTTGTGTGGCCGTTTAGAGGAGCAGTCACATGCGTCAGCAACAACCTGGAAGAGGCTCAATGATTCGGTAGTTAAATGCGACAGGACTGATTACATGTTGACCTGATTGATCGTGTGCTGTCGCGTGCAGGGCTCAGCATGTTTCCTGCTGGGATTCTTGCTCGTGGTCTGGGGCTGGGCCATCATCGGATTTGTCGTGGAGACGTACGGGTTCTTCCTGCTGTTCAGTGGTTTCTTCCCGACAGTCCTCAGCTTCCTGAGGGGCGTCCCATTGCTGGGCCGAATACTGGACGCCCCGGCCTTGAAGCGGGTGAGGCTTTGACGTCACTTTGCATTCCATCCCGATGCGACAATGGCTGTGAGAGCTTGCCTGCAGTGGCAGCCAGGTGGTTGAAGGTGCAATGGCCTCAGCAGGCAGACTTGCACTGAGGCGTTGCAGGTACATTGCAGGTGATAAATCGATTTGCGCCGGCGCAGACGTTGCCTGTATGACGCTGGTCTGATCGGCAGCAAGGCGGAAATGTCAGAAGGCAGGACGGCGGGACAGTTGTGAGAGGTACACCGTCATGATTGGGTAGGAGAGACGCGCACAGACCGCGCACAGATCACGAACCGCGTGCCTCTCATGTTGGTGGCACAACCAGATTTTGGTCTGCCATATCAAGTGGAAGCAGGGATGTCTCGAGAAACACGTGAATCGTCACTCGAAGCACACAATACACCGAATTACCGCAGCATGAGCAACTAGGTAGTATGGTATAGATGTCAGGGTCGAACTGGCCGTGCTGAGGCCTCGACAGCCCGATCGTCAGCCTCACAGAGTCTTCAGTGAAGCGGCGCGGCTCATCGGGCGCCTGCCACGCTTCATCTTGCGCTTCGCCAGGATGGTGGCCACCTGCACGACACACGGCCGCAGACCAGTCATTTCAGGGGAGTGGCTGTCAGTCTTGCGTGCCATCGCAAGAAGCATCTGCTTGAGCGTCCACGGAGAGCCGTCACAAAATGATATGATGGAGGCGGCGTGCAGCAGGCGAACTCGATGCCGCACCGTGTTGCGGAAATTGCTGAAAGCCATGATGAGCATCAGGACGCCCACGAGGAGCACGCCGCGGCTGCCCCTGAGGTCCGACTCGTGCTGCTCTTGGTCCTGCAGCATGTCCACAGATGCTCAGGACGCATCATCTCGAGCAGCACCTGGGAAGTGCGCCTTTCGTTGCACGATGCTTTCAGAGCAATTTGCGTCTCTGGAGACGGCAGGGGCTGAGGTTACAGAGGAGGCTGATGTAGCCGTGGTGCTGCATGCTGTGACAGGCGCATGCGCGCACCAGCCAGCCTTCGGGGGAGATGGCGTTGCCGCGGCCCCAGCCACGCCACACCATCATCGCGCCGATGTTGGCCTGCAGGCCCTGCAGCCAGAACAGCAGCGGGTACCTGCGCACACACAGACACACGAGGATGTACGTCGCATATTATTGGGCACACATTAAGATTGACGCTGCGAGCTCGAGGGGGCAGAATTGTGTGCCGGAGATTCCCGACGCTGTCAACTGAGCAAGTGTCGGGTGTTGAGTGGGGCCAACTGAAATGGAGCAGGAGAACAACAGGGTTAGAGGGCGCACAGGAGGATCAGCTGGCCAAAGTTGCCGCTGCTCTCGCCACTAACGACGTCCATTGCCATGGCCTTGCCCAGCGCTATGCGCGTGTACAGCCGCGTGCGCTGGTACCTGCAGGCATGACACATTCATGCAGAGCCGCTCGCTGAACCAGAAGCATGTGTGTACCGACGGCAGGACATACCTGGGCAGGACATCCCTGTTCTGTCAACCTCCACAGAAGCATTGAACGACACATGCGCTGGAGGCCGCACGTGCGCCCAAACTCAAATGAGCTGGCCGCTGGCTGAGGCCCAATGCAGGACGCTGGCTGCAGCATCATGCATCCTGTGGCGCAATGATCTGCGGCGCACCTGTTCTGCAGCACCATGATGATGGACTGCCACCAGGCCCACCACAGGAACTTGTTGACGGTGAACTGCACTGCGGGGCTGTCCACCGGCAGCATGAGCAGCACGGCAACTGTGAGAATGGCCCAGTAGTGGTGCTGCGAGGTAGAAAGGAAGGAATGGAATCACATCATGCTCAAGTAGGCCTACTGGTCTGTGGAAAGGCTCCAGCAGGAGCAACATACCAGACGAAGAATGCAGACCGGCAATGAGGCCTTGCCGGGACGGTGCACAAGTTGCTGCCGGAAAAAGCATCCCACGAAAATTCCGGTTTTGATACAGGCAGTCGTGCAGGACTTGGGCCCGCGCTCACCTGGATCCACCACGCCCGGATGCGGCTGCCGTTGACCTGGGTGCGACAGAGAATCGCTTGGGCTCCCACCAGTCGTTGCATCTCAAACGTCGAATTCTTGCTCGAGCCGGCAAGCGTGCGTCGGAAGCGTTCCCTATACGGCCACCTACCCACACGTGAGGTGACAGAGAAATTCTTTCAGGAGACAACAGACATGGCTCACCTTCAGGACACTCTCCCGCAGCGCCATGCCTGTGAAGAAGTACAGCATATACAGCAGCAGCAGCTGCACGCCGACCTGCGGCAGTGAAGGACGTCAGTGTCATACAGTGCATTTGAAGCGGAAAGCGATATTGACGGTGCAGGCTTGCCATGTGCCACCTGTGCATTATTGTTCGATTGTTCCGTCAGGGTGACAGGCCTGCACGACCGCTTTGCCGTCAATATGACATTCGGCCGCCAATGGACATGACAAAGCGGAAGGGCCATGGGGATCACCATGAGCGGCGGAGTGAGGGTGTATGGCTTGCCGGCGGCAGCGCGCTTGCGCGACTCCCGCAGCCCCAGCAGCAGCACCGATGCGAATGCGAACAGCAGGTACCTGTCGAGAGCGCGATGCACACGTGGTTCAAGCACTGTGAATTGTCGTGTTGCCGCCTCCAGCACATGGTGGACTGAGGCATGTCCTAGTGGAGTCCCATCATGTGATGCGATACGACAGCAGCAGTCTGCATCATACGTACATGTGTTCGAATTGTTTCGACAGGTGAGAGATTGCAGCCCCCACCCGGTGCGGTCCCGGAATGCGTGGTACTCTTCCTTCAGGCGGATGCCCTCGGAGCGCTGCATGGTCACCACATTGATGTTCCGCCCCAGCAGCACCTCCAGCACCCGCGGGTTCCGCGACTTCAGCAGCTTCCGCCTGCAGGGTATGCGTCAGCTGCCCTGCGTCACGAGCGTGGCGGCCAGATATGAAGCCAATCGCACGAGCAACGGCAGACACCTGCAGGCGTCAGCGTGTCAAGGCATGCATTAATGCAAGTCTTGCTGATCCAGACTCCACCTGCATTGCCAAATCATTTGTTCACAGGTCATCATGAGGGGGCTGAAGGAGACGCACAGGTCGCCGCCCGGCCCCAGGCCCCTGACCACCTGCTGCGCCCGCTCCAGCTCCTCCAGTGCTTCAGCATCCTGCCGGCTGGCGGCTTCCTTCTGCGCATCCTTCATTGCAGTTTGCAGAGACGTGACCTGCGGATGAACGTGGAGATGCGTTTGGACTTGCAAGGAGGTCCGATCCTCCTTTTGTAAGCTCCGAGTGACGCCACGATGCAAATCTCGAGCTATGCGTCAACTGCCATGGAGACCTCCTCGGCGAGCGCATCCTTCTCGCCCACGATCCGCTGGTTGTAAGTCGACACTCGCTGGCTCAGCGACCGCCTGCGACACAACTCACGAAGGTCTGGCACATCGAAAGAACCAAAGCCAATAGAAAGCATTTTGGCACACTCATCACAGCAAGCACTTACGCTCTGTTGCCGAGCTCCTCTGCACAACGGGAGTTTCCCTGCAATTGCAGCAAACAGCGGCTCATCGTTAGGTCTTTTTGGGCGAGCTTGTCCTTCAGATCGTGGTGCAACAGTGCATCGGATCGGCTGTGCACACCAATCCTCACCTTATCAGAGCTCATGGTAAGGTTTCCGACCTCTTCCGACCTGTATAAGTTACTGACTCTCATACTGATCGCGGACCAAGAGCAAGGCATACTAGCAGAAGCTGTCTGACCCCGCGTCAGTGTTGACGACCCTTGGCCGGGCGCGCCTCAACAGCGACATGGTCCAGGCTCCATGGATACATGCGCTGGATCGAATAAGATAGACGAAATTAAGTTCGGAGTCGTCTTGACGGTGCTCCGAGACCGGCTGCTGCTGCTGACGCGCAGGCGAGTTCATTCACCGTTCAGCTTACACCAGAATTCTGGGTGTTTCAGCACATTCAAGCCCCAAACTGTCTCACCAAGCTGCCGCAAGCAGTTGTTCTGACGGATTAAACTCAGCATGGATTATCTTTCGACCTCGCTGGGTCCGCACATGATGGACAGTCGTGCGCCGCATATCGTTGGCACTGCACAGCATCAGCTGGCGGTCATTTGCACATGACTGACAGTCGCGCGCGCCGCGTGTAAGCAGATAAAGGCATCTGGCAGTTATCACCGGCTGGCATTCATCACAAGCACGATGAACAAATGGGAACACCGACCCAGCGGTGCGGCGTACTACCACCAGTCGGACGCAGGCGCTGGGATCGTCACGGCACCACCCCCAGCATACCCTTCCTTGCCTGGAGGTGCGGACGCGTTATTACTACATGCTCGTCAGACACTTCGACGTTCCACTCGTGTGTTGAGCGTGTTCGACAATGTCGCTCTCGTGTACAACGCTCCTTGTGATTGGCATGACAATGCTGCTCTCAATTACAAGGCTCCTTGTGATCGCACAGCCTGGTAGAATGAACGCATATGCAGGCAGCCGGGGCTTCATGTCCAGCATGGCGGAGCTGCGGGCGGGCCTGTCGACGGATCAGCAGGTGCAGAAGCGCGCCCAGCAGGAGCAGCTCGTCCGCGACCTCAACATGCAGGTCGGACCATTCCATTTCTGTTCTCATTCTGCCCCCCCTTTCCCGAAACCAAATCTGCAAGGAATGTCATATGTGGCGGACGACAAAGCGCGCCTCTGGAGATGGCGCTCAGCAGGGGCAGTCGCACCGGATATCGAGGCGCAGTGAGTGTGCGTCAACAAGACAATCTGTGCAATGCTCGATAGGTGGCTGAGAAGCAGAAACGGAAGGCAGAGGAGAAAGCGGCAGAGCGAGACGCCGATGAGGCAGCCGACCGGCGGTGGGCCGCGGCGTCCGCCGCCGTCGCGCTATCGGGAGCAGCAAGCGGTGGGCGAACCACTGTCGCCGCACCGAGACTGCCAGAGCAGGCACGAGTTCCGCCGCCGCCGCCACCACGCCCGCCGCAGCAGCAGCAGCAGCAGCAGCAGCAGCAGCACAGCACGCCACTGGTGCAATGGCAGGGCCAGCCGCAGGCGGGGTACATAGCCCAAATGTCTGGGAGTCTACACCCTCAGGGCGCCGACGACAGCATCTATGCCGAACTAATGCGGGTGAGCTGCTTTGTTTGATACTTGTGTCGCTCTCCCTGTGCACGATGAACCTGCTGATGAGATTTGCTGCCGAATCTGCTGGTGATCTACATTCATGTGACAATTGATTTGGCGGCAAAGGTAAAGGCCGCGCTGGCAGAGCTGCAGCTTCAGCAGGCAAATGCGACAGACGAAGGGACCGCACCCGCCCTGGCAACAGCGGGGCAGCAGGGCCGGCGGCCGCAGAGCAAGTCGGGCATGCAGACTATACCAGCAGCAGGCATCAGATCCCGCACCAGTGGCCCCGGCAGCACAGCGTTGCCAGCGTCCAAAAGCGCAAGCATGAAGGAAACCAGGGGCAACAGCAGCAGTGGATTAATCGGCAGCAGCCCAGCACTCGGAGGGAGCGGCAGGAGCCCAGCCGCAAGCGCCAAAAGCAGCGGTGCAGCTTCCGCACATGCACGTGGAAGCACCTCTGCTGGAAGGGTCAACTCAGACGCGTCTGCTGCCGCCGCCGGTGCCGGTGTCCAGAAGCCGCGGTCCGCCGTCGCCGAGTTCAGGCAGAGCTCTTCACAGCTGCTGCCGGCTGGCGTCAACCGGATTCCCGACACTTAAGGGGCCATTGCAAACAATATGCGAACACACTACCGAAACATGCGAAGTAAATGTGCTCGAGCATTATTTAAACGTCAGTTCCTCAACAATGACAACTTTGAAGCGGTGTCTTGTAACAGTCGGCGGTATGCATCAGCATTTTGGCGCATATGGAGCTCGATGAAAACGTAAGCAACAGCAAGACCTCTCTACCGCGCAACACAGAACCTTCTCGGCAGACAGGCGACCCCTTCAACTCATGATGCATATATATCGGATCGCCAGCATCTCACTGAGGTGTCAGCCTAGTGCGCCGGCCACTCCAGGATGGTGACGGCGGACGGCTGCACGCTGGCGTCCGCGTGCCGGGCCGCCTGCTGCGCGCGAGCCTCCGAGATGGCCTGCGGCGTGAGGATTTAAGCACATGAGCCTTCAGCCACTGTGCATAGCAGTTGTGTTTAATGCACAAACCAACAAACCAAACCAAACTGCCTGCAGGAAATTGCCTCGTAAATGCCTCGATCTACAGAAATGCCTCACCTTGGCGAGATAGGCGTGCTTGGCAAGCTGCGACGGGCTGGCGTCCCACAGGAAGTAGGGGATGCTGACGACGGTCCAGCCGCGCGCTGCCAGCAGCCGGCGCCGCCCCGCCGTCTCGCCCAGCGGCGCCTGCGTGTTGGCCGTGAAGTGGTGCGGTCCGTCCACCTGCGACGCAGCGCATGTTCGTGTTCATGCCATCTTTGAAAATGAGCTCATCGGCTGGACCTTTGGATTCAACGAACGTGAGACGAGCAGGCTGTCTGCTGCCAGGCTGAGTACGACAAAGGACTTGCTTGGGCCCAACTAAGTCCTTTGTAGAACACTGGAAAGCAGGAGTCTTGGTATAATGGCGCCACTGCCATGGGATACAAAGAGAGTCAAAAGAGTGCCCACCTCCATGGCGATGCGCTCCTGGGGGAGGGCGATGTCGATGGAGAAGGCGCCGTCCTCTGTCGGCTGCTCGATCGTGTGCCTGTCAACAGTCCAAAAAATTCGAACATCAAACCGCGTCCATGACAGAGCTGCAGAGACCAAATCGACTGCAAGACGATGTGCCCAACTGTGTGCTCTGCCAATGCTCGTCCAGTTCGTGGGCTGGTCAGTATCCCACGCTTGGCCACCAAAAGATTGCCATTTGGCCAATAGCATGTGAGCGTGGCAATGTGTAATACGCCTCTGACGCGCGCCTAGGCGGCCGCGTCGGTGTGCAAGGCGTTGTTTAATACAACTCGACACCCTAAAAGCCTGATGGATATGTTGGGCAGTATTCACCGGACGCCCATGGCGCGCACTGGGCGGCGATGTCAGCGTGGAACTCGGGATTGAGTTCATAGGTTCCAAAGGAGAGAAATTCAAAGTTTAGAACTAGGTTGGGCAGCACGCACGGGACGCCCATAACGCGCAGCTGCGCGGCGACGTCGGCGTGGAACTCGGAGATGTGAACGCGGCGCACGGTGGTTCCCCACAGAGCCGCCGCCTCCTGCAGCAGCCCCGGGGGGCCGTCCAGCGGCGCCCCCGCCTCCAGCTCCATCAGCAGCCGCGCCTGGTGCACCTGCCATGGTGTCACCAGCAAATATATATCGAGTGCAACACTTCATCTAGACCAGTAGTGCGTGTGGCTGTAGTCCAGCGGCGCCCCCGCCTCCAGCCTCATCAGCAGCCGTGCCTGGTGCACCTGCTTAAAAAAGCGGAACATACACACATAAATGTGAGATTAGACAGAGTTGATCGAGCTGAGCAGCTGAGATCGTGGTGTGGCATCTGAACAGCGATGTTCAGGGGTGGGATGTTCAGCGGCGCCCCGCTTCCAGCTCCATCAGCAGTTGCGCCTGGTGCGCCTGCCGTGTGGCGGAGGGATGCAAGTGCCATCACCAGGCTTCAAGAAGGCCAATGGTTTCGGCGCATGACGGCATCTGACGAGCATTGAGCAGATTGTGCAGCGACCACACTGCGGCCATGGAGGGCATGGTGTCACGTACATGCGAGGCAGCAATCCATTGGATGGTCCACCATCCGAGCAAGACACAGATGAGGTGACACTGACGATCCAGGTCGTTGTCACATCCTTTCCGAGACGTATGCACTTTCAAGGTGGCCGGTACCTGAGTGAGAGCCTCGGGCGGCAGGTTGAGGCCGCCCTCCCTGTCCCGCAGCCGCCCAAACTGCTCCATGATGGCCGCCCACACCTGCGCACCCTTCTGCTCCTCACGCATTTGACAACTCGAACGGAAAAGAAAGGTTCAACGGCCAGAGCCCGCTGACTGCTATCTGCACCAAGCAAGCAGCAACTCTAAGCCGGCTGCGCACGCACATCGGGCGAGCACTGGCGCAGGATGGTCAGCCCCCACAGCAGGTTGCTGAGCTGCTGCGGGTTGAAGCTCTCCACGGCAAAGCGCTCCTGGACCTCGCCCAGCAGCGCAGTCATGAGCGGCGGCACCACCAGGCCCAGGCACGCGTAGCTGCAGGCATGAACCAGCGGTCGCTAACGAAAGCTCACACACATGTGCCATGTTTTGTGGGGGGCTGGTGCATCTACGGCAATACCACCGGGCCCAGACATTCGCAGCTGCAGGCATGAACCAAAATTCACCGTTAAATAGTCACCGACGAAAGATGCAATCTCTGGCGTGGGCTGGTGCATCAGCTGCGGCCCCATCAGACCCACCAGAAGCCCGTGGCAGCAGTGTATAGGTATAGAATGAGCAAACGACGTTTCACATCTCGCTGTGCGGCTTGTGCATGAGCTGACAGCGCCTGCCTCACAAGTGCAGCTTGCAAACCGGAGAGAAGCGCCAAACGGCATCACCTCCACGTGATGTTCGTGAGGTGCTGCAGGGCTAGATCCTGCGCCGAGGTATCAACGCCATTCACCGGCGGGCTGAGCATATGTTGAGGCATAGCCTGACTTGCAGCCCAGCAATGTGCACAGCATGACAGCCAGCCCCTGTTCGTCTGGCAGTGGTAAAGACAGGCACGTGCGTGCAGGATGTAGTCGGATGCCGCCCTGTCACGCGTCAGACGGTGCTCTGGCAATTCACAGCACCTTGACCATGGCGGTCGCTTGCTCGCCGATGGCCGACATGAGCTCGACGTCGAAGTGCCCCATCTTCCCGTATGCCCAGCTGGTGCGGCATCAATTGAAAAGGTTTGAAATATCAACATTTAGATCATGTTCAACATCTGAAACCTTGATGACACTCGTGCTGAAACCTTGATACTCGTACTGAGGCGGCTTCTGTGCGGCGTCCAGTGCAAATGACCCAGTCTTCCAATGTTCTTCTGCCATGTCTTGCGGTCAGCATACGACCTCTAGACAGTGCTGTAGTGCTTAAAGCTAGGCATTGTGACAGCCATGACGAATGGGGAGGTGCAGAGAACAGCCTCACCTGAGGTTGCTCAGGTTCTGCTGGGAGAATTCGTGGATGCGCGGCGTCGCTTCCGCCGCGAATGCATTCATCAGCTTCTCGTTGTACTGGCCTGCAGGGTGAGGATAGTCTTGGTCTTCAGAAACTTGTAGTGACCCCAGAACTTAGTGAGCATTAGCATGCAGATGGCTGCCGTGTCAGTGTGCCAGCTCAATCAACCAATGCGCGCACCTAGCTTTGCAAAGCTCCAGACCTGGAGGACAAGTATTCCGATTTCAAAATATTACTCATGAATTCGTCACGCCGTGCAGAACCTGAGCAACAAGTAACATTTGACAGATGCCAGCGCAAGAGCGCCTCACATACCGTGTTTGAAATTTCCTGGGGGTTGCACTCGCGTGCCCGCGTTACCATGGCCTGCAGATGACGTCGAGAACATTCGCTGTAGTTGTTGCGGGTTTCATCTCTCATTTGAGACTCGGCTTTGTCGATCAGCCTGTCCTATAATCAACATGTTTTTGTGTTTTGAGATTCACCTCAGCCACGGCATCCACAGTAGCGCTGCCAGGCTGCTGCTCGAGTGTCGCAAACGCCCACCTGCGCAGGCGCAGCAGCATCAGCCCTGCATTGTGTCGCCATGTGCTGCACCTGCATCGTCAGCTCCACATGACATTTGCTGCGGACGAACTCTGAGATGCAGATGACAGCATCTGAGACGGGTGGTAGCGGAAGCGCACATCAGATTCGACAGGTGCTGCCGTGAGAAGTCCGCAGCCAGGGCGCCGCCGAGGCGCGTTGCCGTCTCGCGCGCCACCGTGGTGAGGAACGCCTGCCACAAGTTAGTACAAACACATCTCGAGACGGCGCTGCTGGCAGCTGTGAGCACACAGGAGGAGGCCTTGCGCCCAATTGCGACTGGTCACGCGTGTACACGCGAGGACATCTTGCTCGAGCATTGCAGTTTTGACATCACTGACCGCCCTCATCAAAAGCCCACCTGGCAGTTTGCATCCTTCAGGGTGGCAAGCGACCTGCGCACATGCGGAGAGCATGAATAAAACAATGGCTCATGTTGAGGTTTTCTGACGGTCACATGCAGGCCTTACGCTGCAAAGGGTCGTGACTGACCGCAAGACACAGCCTGCAGGACGCTCAATCAACGCTCAATGAGTGAGTCCAGACAGGCTGAGCCGGAGCGTCTCGCTCACCACGCGCAGTTGGAGATGTTCTGCGCTGTGAAGTGGGGCAGGATGTCGGCCGCCCGCGCCAGCGCCCGCGCCATGAACGTGTGCCCGGGGTGCACCTCCAGCGTCGCAAACGCCCTGTGTCAGCACAAATGCGTCTGATAACCGCCAACATCTGAATCGTCATGGGACAGGTGGCTCATGGGCAGGTCTAATCGCACGGCGTCCTGCTATCAGCAGCCACTCCAGTATACAAGCGGATTGTCGGGGTTTGGTGGGCAGGAAGCGACGCTGTCGTGAGCGCGAGGCAGGAACGCCATGAAGAAGCTCGTGATGATGCACGAGGAGTAGTCGTACCACACAAGGTTGGCGATGGACTGTGGTTGGTAGTCGGCCATGTTGGAGCTGGCGTGCGCGGCGACCGCTGACAGCAGCCCCTGATGCGCATGTCCCAGCCGAGCCATTGCCCTGCAGCAGCCAGCAGAAATGTGTCAAGTTGGGGATGGCTCAGTTGACACTTCAAGGGCTGGACAGAAGGTGTGCTGCACCAGAACCTCCAGTACAGTGGCACGCTGATAGGCGTATAGGAGCGTGCTCCCGCTTCTGATGCAGTGCGGTGTTTGTCATCTGGGCACTCGATGCATCGCAGCCAGCAATCAATGCAGCCGCACCACAGCAGGTTGGACGCGTTCTGCGGGCTGAAGCTGGACAGGCGGCGCTCTGACGCCTCGGCGATATGCTCCATCAACTCCCCCGGCGGCTCGTATGTCAGGTTGGCGTACGCCCACGCCTGCGCGACAACATGTGACGAACTTTCGCAAGGTAAATGAACGTTCAGCAGACCCATGGCGACCTTGACAGAAGGTGCCATTCAAGGACAGCGCTGCCGCAGCGCGGGTGCAGGCATGCAGGTCCACTGCTGCAGCTGCTGCAGTCTGGGCTGTCGAAGCATGTGCTGCTGCAGTCTGCGCTGTGCACATGCATCCATGGTCGATCCAACACTTGATCGAGCAGAGAGAAAAGGACTTCAGAAAAAAAGAGTAAATTCGCGCACCAGATTGGCCAGGTTCTGGGCGTTGAACTCGGGCAGCTGCGGCACGCTGGCGGCAGCAACCGCGTCCAGCAGCGCCTCCTCATCTTCGCCCAGCTTGGAGAACGCCCACACCGTGTTGGACAGCGCCTGCGAGGACAGAAGCGATTTATTATTTTGATCAGTCTGAGATTTTGGCAGTTGGCTTTGGGTCTCGAAAAAGCGGTGTCTGGTCAAGCGTGCACGAAGCTGATGCCGCCGCCAGCTGGTCACGATGGTGCATCTCCTCGCCCTGGCACAAGAGCAAGACGGGGTTGCCGGTCTTCCTGATAATGTGTCCCTCTGGCAGGCTGGCTGTCGAAAACAGTGGGAGTTTCCCAAGTTGCTGCAACTATTTGCAAGCCGCTACAACACCGTGTGGGCCGGGGGAGGATGAGGAGGCGGTGCTGGACGCTGGAGGGATTGAAAACTGAAGAGATTCTCCTACTCTTCTCACACACAGAAATGAACACATGGCGCCTACGGTAGCCACAGCACCTGCGGAGTGAAGTCGGGCAGCTTGGCGCGGGCGGTCTTGGAGATGGCCGACATCAACGTCCCTGGGTGGTGCGCCAGCTTTGCATACGACAGCACCTGGAGTTCAAGACGCGCGACGACATTATATGATACTCGCAATGATACTTATTGCAAATCACTTTTTGCCAAACTGGTTGCGGTCAGGGCAGGACATTCTCAATATTCAACGTTGGGCGCCGCTGCTGCAGACTCTGCGGCCTGGCGCAGAGAGAAGTGCTGAGATGGCAGCGAGGTGCTCATTGTGGAGCCGGAAAGTGGTCACCAGGTTGGAGATGTTCTGGGGCGTGAAGCTGTTCAGGCTGGCCTCAGCCGCGGACGCCAGCGCCGTGAGCAGTTCGTCTCCCGGGTGGTGCTCTGAGCGTGAACATAAAAGATAATCAGTTCATGTTCAGTACCTTCGGCAGGACGATGACAGCAGACGCGCAGGTTACACACGAGATAGTCGCTCACATAACGATGGATGCAGATGGGGCAAGCACTGCCCTCATCATGCTGTCAGAAAACCTGGAGATCAAAGGGGACAGCGCGCACCAAGCGAGGCAAAGCCCTGCGCGTCACGCAGAAGCTGGTCAGCACGTCTGCTACCTACCAATAGCAAACCTCGTGGCCGAACAGCTTCAAAAAAGCCTGACGAAACCTTCCAGCAGCTTGTGCCATCTGCTCCAGCAGCAGTGACATGAACAAGAATGTCGTCGTCGGCAACGGCAGGTCGCAGGAGCACTCCCGCACAAGGGAGAGGCGGTGCCGCCGCGGCTCACCCAGATGCTGTTGGCCAGGTTCTGGGGATTGAACTCGGCGATCTTGAGCAGCGCCACGCCCGCCAGACCGTCCAGCAGCCGCGCCGACACCCGCATCTCCATCTTCGCCAGCCCCTGGAAATGAAACAAAACCATGTCAACAGAAGCGCCAACTGTAATGACACGGGAGCAGTCCAGTGCAACTGCCGATGCAGATCCGTGCAGGATCGTATATTTTGCAAGCGCTGGAGGGAGGCTGCAGGTCCATGTGCTGACACATTGTCAGGATGTTCAAACGGCTGTTGCGCCACGGCGATGCAGAATGAGAGAGGTCAAATGCCACCAAGAACTTACCCAAAGCACGTTGCCCAGGTTTCTGGCGGAAAATTCCTGCAGCTTGCCCTCTGCAGCACGTTATAAGCAAAAGTGTCACTGCGCTGCGTCAGCAAGAGTCTGAGCCGCTCCTCGAAAACGTACAGAGCACGAGCAGTGCGCTGCAGGTCTGAAGTTCAATCGGCAGCAGCCTGAGGGTAGGGTGCGTGGCCGGCTGGCCGCCACGCCACAGCTGCCGCAGCGGCCATCTGGAGCAGCGCGCTCGGACTCGGTTTGCGCGGTCGGTCATGCACACTGCGACATACGAATTGTGACGCACCGATCATCTCCAGCAGGCGCTCGAACTCGGGCTGGTCGGCCACGAACTCGTAGTGCGTCGCGCCGGCGTCCAGCGCCGCCATGCGGTGCACCGCCGTCGCCATGGCCACCGTGTCGAACTCCTGCCCCGACGCTGTCACCACCTCCAGAATCTCCTGTCAAGACATGGTCGGTGGTTTCAGTCTGCGTCGCCATGATCTTGACATCCCGGCGCCGTCACCACATCCAGAGTGTCCTGTTCGAACACGGGTCCCGGGATGACTTGAAGAAGTGATATGAAAGGTCCTCGCTCCCGTTTGCAATTTGCCGGCGGCATTGCTACATCCCTGCAGTGCCGGCACGTCGAAGACTGTGACGCATCGGGGCAGGTGGCAGCATGAGTACGATGGAGTATTGTTATTAAACCGCCGTGAAGCCGCTTCAAATAGTTGCACGTAAATGCATTTGAGGCCGCACAGGCAGGGCGTGCTCTGCTGAGACATGCGAAGTCCTGCCTGAGCGCTGTGAGCGGAAGTGATGCGCTTGTTGATCTGGATGTAGACGGGGACCTGCCGCGCCGGCATGCCCTGCCTAGGTCCCCTGCCGCTGGCTGCAAACTCCCCCTTGCGCTTGACCCCCAGCACTGCAGCAGCGACAACAAGAATCGTGGAATTCTCATCGGTAACCCCAGGTGTGCAGTCTTGAACATGGCTGCCAGCCTGCACTGGCTGTCAGATGAAGCAGACATGAGCAGGGCGGATCGGCGAGTGCAGCACGTCAACAGCACATCGGAAGCAGCCACAAATAAATGTCACACCCAGGCGGCCTCTGGAGTTTCCCAGGACGTGTGGCGGCGGCGGCGGCGGTGGAGGCGGCGGCAGCCCTTCCACGGGCGCCATGGGCGCCGGGGGCGCCAGGCCCCCCTGCTCGGGCGGCGGCTGCGGGCCCCACGCCGCTGCCTGCTGCTGGCTGCCCCACGTGCCGCTGTAGCTGTACCCCCAGGGCTCCTGCATCAGAGCATGGGAACATGGGTGTCAGTAATGATACAAGGGGTTATTACGCAGCGGGCTGCATACGCATTCCAGAACCAGGATGAGGAAAAGACGGTGTACCGAGGCCCAGTCAACTGGACCAGCGAGGGATGTGCATTCAGAGCACCATGGTTTCTCATGTCATCGGCATGCAGACCGAAAGGAAGGGCGCACCGCAGGTGCCTGCGGAAAACCGTAGCCAGGGTATCCGTACATCGCCATGGCGGGCGGGTATGGCGGGTAAGGGTAAGCGCCTGCACTCCAACAAGCAGATCAGCTCCCGGACGGGGCTATTGTGACGACGAGCTTTAGGTGCAGAGGTGTTTGCTGATATGTTCCCAACGCCTGTCCCAGCGTTCAGCATTCAGTCTTCAGAAAGAATGCCCAGACAAATGGCGTCAGTCAGAAGCATGACGTCACGCACCCGCCATAGGAGCCATTGGAGCGAAACCCATGTAAGGCGGCGGCGGGCCAGCAGGCCAGCAGCCGCCGTACGGGCTGCCGCCAAACCCTGGCCCGGCGCCATTGGGCAGCATCCCCGGCGACGGCGGGCCGATCGGCGGGCCGCGGAACGGCTGATGCGGGCTGTAACTGGCGGGCGGCCCCACAGCAGCGTACCTGTTGCACCGCAGCCGTGCACTTGGACTGAGCCAGGTTGTGGGTGAAAACTGGAGATTGTGGCGAGTACAGATGGAGAAGCCCAACGAGTATATAATCAAGTTGCAGGTGAGGCGCATCCTTGCAGTATGCACCCCAGGCACCTGCCATGTGCCCGAGGCACCTGCCGGATTTCAGATGGATCTCAGGTCGGTTCCGCCGCAGCACCTAATGATCAGAACATGCGAGGCTCAAACCCCTCGCACCTGGGCGACTGAGGCGATGGCGCCGCTTTTACTACCCTGATGCGGCTGCTCTTTGGCGTCCGCGGCAGCTGCGTCTTTGCCAGTGGCACAGACGCAGCCGCCGCAGGCGGCGCCAGGAGCTGCGGTCCGTACACTGGCGGCGATGCCTCAGGCGGCGGCAGGGAGGCGCCATTTGCTCGACTCGTGTCCATCCTTGGCGGCGGTGCTGTGTCGACGCCTGCGCACATGACAGGCTTGAGCAACTATGGTTGCAGTCAGTCTGCCCTACATTGCTCGAACTGGTCGTCTGTAAGACTGGAAGGCTTGGCGCTGCTGGCATCAAGGTGGTGATCACGGGTATCCGCATCATGCTGTGGGCAGTTCGAGCCGCGTCCGGCGCCTTTCCGCAGAGATTGTGGTGGGTCAGATGTGGTGGGTCAGAATGGTGTGCTTGGACGGGGTCCGGTCCGGGCAGATTGCCCGTCTCAGCGGCCAGGCGCTCCTAGTGAGTTGCGCCGCTTGGCCATTGTGCAGGCAGGCGTCATGAAAGCAGAGGCCGACGGTGGAGCACCCGAGTGTGTAGCTGCTGCTATGCTTGCCTTTGGCTGAGCTTTGGATGGGTCTGCTAGTGCTCAGGACTTTATCCAGCCTACGGTCGTGGACTCGGCTGCAGGCAAACCCAAGGTCGACCTTAGCAACAAGAGTAGGGGTTGACCCCGTCCATTTCATGGCTTGCATGGTTTGTCGCACCGATCGGTGCGGCTGGCGGCATCGGGTGCCGTACAACAAGGAAGCCGGGGCGTCACAACAGTGACATGACAGAGCCTGCACCACTCGCCTGCCCGTCCAAGGTTGCGCCAGGGGAGGTTTGTCGTTCCCACTTGGCTGGCGGTTTATATGGCGGCGGCAATGTGATGCGCCTGTTCAGATATCAGGCTTCGGCGGGTCTGCAGGGCGAAGCGGGGGATGCGCCACAGATGGGAGGCGTGAAGCGGATCGAGCTTGCGAGCTGATCAGCATCCACGTGTCGTCTTCTGGGACAGTCCTGTGAGGGATCATTCTGGCGAGGGGGTTTTCGCGGGCAAACCCCCCTGCAGGTTTGGTCGAACAGGCGGGAGACACTGTCTTCACACAAGCGAAAACGTGAATCACCGTGCGAGCTGGGCGTGACGCACTCAAAAAGGCAGGAGAGGTCGTCATGACAGTGCTGCCATTCGTGCTTCTGATGGTGCACGGAGGTGTTCCTGCTTCATCCCGTTACATGATTGTCATGGAGAATGCACGTTTAGTCCGTTACATTATTGTCATGGAGAATGCACGTTTAGTATGGCAGGAGGATCGTGAATCCAGGTGGGCAGGACAGAAACAGTCGCCGCATCTGGAGTTTCACAGATCGCTTAGCTGCAACAAGTCTGCCCAATCTGAAATAGGGTACCGAGCTGGCAGGCGTATCCATCAAGGTTCACCATCCCAGCCGCACGCGTCTTGGCCGCCGACCCTGTGCACGCCTGTGAGGCTCAGCTGACGGCGACCGCTTCTGCAGCCGGCGGCGCAACGCTCGCCGCGGCAATCTTCCCAGCCGCACGCGCAATCTGCCGCCGGATCGATGCGACTCAGCTGACGGCAATGACTTCTGCAGCCGGCGGCGCAACGCTGGCCTTTGCGCGCACGTCGGAGCGCTGGGCCATCAGGTCCTTGTACCGTTGCTGCAGCTCCGCCTCGCGCTCACGCTGCGCCGCCACCGCCGTGGCCGCCGCGTTCTTCCTCCGCACCACCGCCAGCTCCTGCACGGCGACATCAAAAAAACCCGATAATAAATTCCTATGATAAAAATCCCAAAAAACCCCGCCAGATCCTGCGCGGCGGCATTCCAAAGCTTTGTCAGTGAAATAGTTGATACCTCTGGTGCTTGTGTAGCACATGCACGGTGCAGAATGCTGTTCAGGCTTCACTTCCGCAGCTCATTTCGCCCAGTCCAGGATCAAACTGCGGCCCATAGACTTGTCGAGCAAATCAGGCAATGCAGAGACAGTGCGCCACGGGCGTTTGTTCGCACCTCGTTGGCAGCGAGGGCACGGAAGCAGGCGAGCTCCTGGCGCGCAGCGGCGGCCTGCTCCCACATGTCCGTCGTCGTCTTGCGCAGCTTGGCCTCCCGCTGCACCAGCCCCTTGGTCACCAGCTCCACCTGCAGCAACGCAGACACATTTCAATTGACGGATCAAATGAGCTGCACGAGGTTGGCGTGATCCCGCTTGATTCGGTTCGTCAAATCGCCTTGGCATTTTCCCATTTGAGGCGGAACAGATGCCAAGCAGACTTGAAAAGACATGCGAACGTCCGCACCCCTGTCAGCAACATTGGCCGTGCTTGCATTGTGGATGGCCGAAGACGAGAAGGACGGTCGGCAAAATCACGACACGCGCACCTTCTGGCCGAGCTTGTGGGCGCGGTCGGCCTCCTTCTTCATCTCCGCATGCGCGACGTCGAACTCGCCCTGCACGCTGGCGAGGCGGTCGCTGTTGGTGGCGCCTGCGGCGCGGCCATACCGCCCCGCGCCCGGCAGCCAGATGGTGTCGCGAGCCGCCGCGTCCGCCACCTCCCCGAAGGCCGCCGCGTCAAACGCGCCGTGGCCACAGGCCTGCAAGGAACACACTTCGCTCATGTCGAGAAACCTCCGGCCACCGGCAGAGCAGGGGCAGGTGTCTCCAGCAGATGCTGACCTCACGAGCAGCCTGTTGCGAGCATTCCTTCTGACAGTACATGGCGCGGCAGCTGCCACTTACGCTGCTCTCAACACTTCCGGCGGCCAGCAGGGGAGCCGTCACATCCACACGTCGCACCTGGCGCACAACTGACAGCTCCTCCTCCAGGAGCAGCGAGGCGGTCTGCATGTCCACCTCCTCCAACTGCTCGATGGGCGGCACGTCCACCGTGACCGGCGCCTCCTTCCGCTTCTTCTTCCTCTCCTTCCTCTCCTGCGCACAGCCGGTGCACCACAGGGTTGCACCACCGCGCGGACGCCAACAAATGCAAACAAGGTAGAAACACCTTCATTTTTTGCCCACCTTGAGCGGGTACTTGGCGTTGTCATAGGCCAGCAGCGCCTCCATCTCCTGCGCCAGCAGCCGCTCGGCGCGCTCGCGCCCCGGCACGCTGGGCCCGTCCACCGCCGGCGCCGCCCCCGCGACGCTTGCGACCGTCGCCGGCCGAGGCAGCCCCCGCTGCAGCGCCTTGCTGCGCCGCCGCAGCTCCGCCTCCAGACGCGCCGCCTCCTGCGCCTGTGCGCGCCAGGGAAAGGGGGGACCATTTGTTTGAATCGTAGCTGAGAAGTTTCTGTCGCATTGCAGGCCGCCATTGCAGCAGTGTAGCCATCTGCTTCCACCTCAACCGTGAAAGCACAGCACGAAGGCGAGATGCTAGCAGTGGAGCCTTGCCGGCACACCGCTGCAGCAAACAGGCCTCCACAGATCGGATGGTGCTGACGTCCAGCTAAGCCACTACCGTGCGCCCAGAGCACCCACCCTGAGGCGGGCCTTGACGTCGGCGGCGTCCTCCTCCATGGCCTCGCCATCCGCCGTTCTGTCGTCACCAGCGTTCTCGTCCGGCACCATGACCTGGTACTCGTTGGCGGGCGCCGGCAGCCCCGCCAGCCCGCTCTGCAGGTCCCCCCGCAGCGCCGCCAGCCTCGCCTGCACGGAATATGGTACTGCATCATCAGAACGCTTCATGGCAGCAATACTCCAGCAACATCACCGGTGCTGCAGCGCCAGCCCGCTCTGCGAGTCCCCCTGCGGCGCCGCCAGCCTCGCCTGCGCATCGAGCGGTGGGGCGTTGTCAAATCACATTCCGGCAGGGTGCCCCAGCAGCACGCACATTGCCTTCGTCAAAGAACTTTCCAGTCAAAAGCGCGGCGCTTTGCCACGACCAGTTCCAGTGCTGAGGATAACATCCCATCAGCGCAGCCTGTTCTAAGGTGCGGTCGGTCATGCGCAGGAGCCACAGCATTCAGAGCCTGGCACGCACCTTCTCGGCGCGCCGGTTCTCCGCGGCCGCGGCGGCGTCCGGGTCGTTGAGGCCCAGCTGGTCCCGCAGCGGCGTGCGCCCGGGCGTCATGCCGCCCTTGCCGCCGCCTGCGCGAGCAGGCGAGGGGCCCACTCAGTGCACTGGTGCAATCTTGCCGTGGGCAGCAAGAGATCACTGACCTGCATGATGATGTAACAGTCTACATGCTTTCCATGCCCGAGTAGAACGTGGATCGAGTAGGATGAAAGAGAGTGAACGAGCGCACCGGGCGTGTGCAGGGGCGTGCCGGCGATGGAGCCCCGCGGAGTCGCCGAGATGCCCGCGACCGTGCGGCCGCCGGCAGGCGTCTCGCCGGAGCCGCCGCCCGGCGTCATGCCGGCGAAGGCGTGCGGCGTGGCCGGCAGCGCATTGCGGGGGGTGATGCCGCTGAAGTCGCTGCCGTCAATGCTGGGCCCCTCGCCGCCCATGAGCGGCGTCTGCGTGCTGCTCAGTTTCTGCAGCAAGCAGAAGCAGGGACGATCAATGTGCTCGTCTACATACCAGGGGGTGTACGGTGTGCAGCCAGCCAAGCGCAAATGCAGCAGCACCGCGGGCATGCAACCGTTTGCCTTGGACAAGTTGCTATACAGCAATAGTCAAGCCATTGAGCAGCAACAGCCCTGATCTCAATAGTGCTGTCCGTTTCAAGCACCTGCAAGGCGATGGCCTCAGCAAGCACACGGTCCCTGCCGGACACGCCCTCTGCTCGCGGTGTGCGCATCGGCGTCGCAAACCTGGAAACGGCCAAAGCGCATTCCATGAACAACTTCGCAACATGTCGTGTTTTTCTGCACGCCAGCTGCACGTCGAGCCCGCTTGAGCGGAGCAGCCTGTCCAGCAGCCACTTCCAGCAGATACATTTGGATCCGCGTTGCAAGCGCCTCCAGATCAGTCCTCGCCACTGCACAGGGCGCAGGGGCCGCACCGCTGCGGCGTCTCGTAGTTGCCCAGCAGCCGGCGGGAGGCCTCGCTGCCGCCCGCCTCCGCATCGTCCAGCTCCGGCAGGCCGCCGCCGCGGGCGATCGCCTCCAGCTCCGCCTCGCTGATCTGCGAGCAGGTTTTACGAATCGCATCAGCAACGTCACCGTCAGCATCGTCCAGCTCCGGCAGGCGACCGCGCGCACGATTGCCTCCAAACCGCCTTGCTGGTTTTTGTAGGGCACAATCAGCCACATTGGCCACATCGCCGTGAGCTATGCTGCCCACCATGCCATGCGCCATGCTAATCCACGATATGGGACTTCTGCGCTTTTGTGACGCCAAGCAAGTAGCACTGGGACAGCACACAAGGAACTTGCACTCAAGATGTGCAATCAAATAGCGTCAGCACCTCATGCCCGGGGGCAGCCCGCATTGCAGCACAATGCGGACAACAAGTCGCGACGCACACCTGGGGCGCGGGCAGCATCATGCGGCCGCGCTTGCGCTGCATCGTGGGATCGTTCTGGGCGATGGCCTTGGCCACGGCGGTGGGCGCGTCGTGCGCCGACTGCAGCTTGGAGTGCTCCACGTCCTTCTTCATGAGCGTCTCCTCCACCAGCTGCAGCGGTGCAATAAATCAACAATCAGTAATCAACTGAAAAGTCAAAATGAAGTGCCGACCAACCAACCGAATCGATGAATCAATTACCAAAAGAAAGATTCCGGACACGCAAAGCGGTGCAGTGGCATGGCAATCGCGTCGGCGGGCAGCGCAGGAGGATTCCCCATGGCAGCTGCCCCCGACCTCACAGATCAGCAAGTCATTCAATTACCGGTTGAGACAATACCCCCACATTGTGATGCATGCCCACGATCTCATCAATCAGTCAATCAGTCAGCTTGAAAGTCCATTGCAGTTGAGACAGGTCCGCACCCTGTGGCGCTTGCCCTCGATCTCGTCGACGGTGCCGGGCCGAAACTCCTTGCCGACCTCCCTCGTGGTGGCCTCCTCCTCTCTCGTGTCGAAGAAGCCGATCTGCACGCCAAGACGCGGATGATGCAGATCGAGACTGTTTTGGTTGTTCATTAATTTTGTGGCAGACTTGGAATTCCTCGGAAGCATTGAGCGTGTGTGAGACAGGCAACTCATGGGTGGCACGCCAGCACAGCCCAGCGAGCGTGTGCACAGCCGTCGGTGCCCACCTGCGGCTTCTTCTCGAAAGCGACCTCCTCGTTGTAGTTGATGCCGCGGTTGCGGCGCTGCATGTCGCGCTGCTGGATGCCGGCGGCGCGCAGCTCCCGCTTCTTCTGCAGCGCCGCCAGCCGCCGCGCCTCCTCCAGCTGCTTCTCCCTCGCCTTGCGCTTCGCCTTCTTGCCCCTGCAGCAGATGCGCGGCCATTTAGCTTGCAGATGACAGAACAAGACTACCTGATAGTCCTGGTGTGTATGCAGAGCTCGAAAATAAATTGACCTATGCAGCAGGGTTTACATCAGTCCTCATCAACAGATGCTAGCACAGATGTCAGCTGCAAATGGCGCATGGCGCGGCAATCGCACTTTGTATTCGCCAGGCGCGCGCGGGCCTCTGACAGCATCTCCTTCTCGTCCTCATCCATGTCCATGGGGTCAGGGCGCGCGGGCTTTGCCTCCGGGTTCGGATCGATCTCGCCCGGCCGCAGCCGCCGCGGGTCGTCTGCTGCGTCGTAGCCATCGTCCTTCGCTGCGGCCGCGTCCCTGCAAAATAAGAGTGGCTGGCGAGTCACACCGCTGCTCCAGAGGCTGCTGTTCGTTCGTAACTCATGTACTGACATGCGTAAGGTCTGGTCCATGAATATTCAACGCCACCCTGACGGCACAGCTGCCTTTAAGGTGTGGCGCCACCAGCGCGCCCGACAGGTGATCACATGGAAGGCCAGCCTGTGTCCGTTACACAGCAGAGCACGACACAAGCGTCTCGAGATGCAGTGTGAGGCTCACAGCAGCTTCTCGTAGCGCTCGAGGCACTGCGCGGGCGTGCGGCCGACGATGGGCGCAATGGTGCGCCACTGCGTCGGCATGAGCTTGGCCAGGTGCAGCAGTTTCTCGTCCTCCTCCCGCGTCCACTCCGTCTTCTTGATGGACGGGTCCAGCCACTCGTACCAGCGCGCCTTGCACTGCTTCGCGGACTTGCGCACGAGCAGCGAGGAGATGCGGGCCCACTGGTTGAGGCCGTACTTCATGACCGCCGCCTTGAGGATTTCATCCTGTTTGGCAGAAGTTGTGATGGGTTGGGATTCAACGGTGGGTTGGCACCGAGAGGACAGAAGGTGATGCAGGCGGCAGGGCACCATCCACTGGCAGCATGATGCAGAACTGCGCTGCCGCGGGGCGGCAATTGAAACGCATGTCCACAAGCAAGCAGCCTGACACGCAGGATGCGCGGAATGCGAAGTACGTCCTGCTCGCAACTCTGAGCAGGCGGTCAGGACTGCTCACCTCTGTGTTCTTCCACACGCCGCCCTTGATCATAATCCTCATGATGGGCGACTTATGTGAGTGTGCCGGCTTATTTCAGCCTGACCCCCTCAATGAGCACCAATGCTGCCTGCTGTCGCCGAGCAGTTCTTTGCCGAGCGGATAGCGGCCAGCAGACGCAGTGCAGCTCAGGTGCAACTCAGCCAGGCAGAAATGAAGCCGACCGGCCGCAGAGCTGCCTGGCTGACGACAGCAGCGCACTGCCTTCGATTAAGCCCTTAATGATGGTCTGCAAACGCCAGACAAGGGCCACGGTTGTAGCTGCTGCCTGACCCAGACCGGCTGTGCAAAGTCACTTGGGAGGAGCAAGGCTGCGCTGCGCCGTCCCCACTCTTGCTGTTGCACAGTGCTACTATATGAATGGCTACACTGCACAGACTTGCATTTGCCAAACTTGCTTCCCCCGGGCAAGCAGCCGAAAGCCAGAAACCGGTGCAAGGGTCGGCAGGATGCGTCCCAAAACCACAATCAGCTTCTGTGCCCCCACGGCATGAAATCGTTAGAAGCATGCAGAGCTGGGCACTTGCAATCACGAACACCCTCTTGGTGGCCTATCAGCGTGTCCACACCAGCTGCGCACGCCGCGGCAGCCTCCCCGCCATACCTGTATACTTGCGAGCGGTTGCTGGAAGTTCGAAAGCACGCACGCACTTTACAGCAGACGGCTCGCGTGTCCCGGTATTGTGATTCTCAAGGATGGTGACAGTTGATGATGTGCCCAACCTGCGGGTGGTGGACCTCAAGGCGGAGCTGAAGGCTCGAGATCTTCCTATTGCTGGGCTGAAAGCCGCGCTAACTGATCGCCTGATCGAGGCCCTGCAGGTGAGAGATCTTCCTGTCGGCAGTGCCCACATGCTACAGTGTGCATGCGCTAGGGGCACGGCCCTCATTTGATCAACATGTCGTTGTGCGTCAGGCGGAGGGCGGCAACAGCGGGCAGTTGGATGCGGCAGAAGAGACAGCGGGAGAGGCTGCCACCGAAGCAGACGCCGATGCGGCAGAGGTGACGGAGCCATTTGCCCAGGCAGAGGGCCAGTCGCCGCCGGAGGAGCCCACTGCTGCCGGCGACGAGGCTGCGGAGGCCGCCGCAGCCGAGCCAGCCGACGCTGAGCCAGCAGTGGAGGAGCCGGCAGCAGAGGAGCCGGACGAGGCGCCTGCTGAGCCGGCGCAGGCGCTAGAGGCCGAGACGGCATCGGCAGCAGAGGGCGCGCTGCCCGGCGAGGTCGCCATAGAGGACGCTCAGCCCGGCAGTGGCGGCGACGCAGAGGTGCAGCCGTCCGCAGTCAGCGTGACAGCCGAGGAGGTGGATGCGGCCAAGGAGCCGCCGCCTGCAGATGAGGCTGAAGCGGCACCTGCCGCGTCAGAGGCGCTGCCTGCACCTGGCGCCGCCGCAGCAGCAGAGACGGCGGCAGCGGAGCCTGCAGCGGCGGCAGGGCCTGCAGCGGCGGCAGAGCCGGCGAAGCCTGCTACTCCAGCTGCAGATGCTGCGTCCGCAGAGCCGGCTGCCGCGTTGCCAGAAGCGGCCGAGCCCATGGTGGAGGATGAGGCACCAGAGATGGACTTTGATGTTGAGCCGGTGCGCCTTGAAGTCATGTACATCTGCCCCCGCTCGGGGGCTGTCTATTTCTGCGCCCCATCGGGGGCTGTCTGTTTCTGTGTCCCTCTTGTCCCCACATCCTCTGGCCTGTCGCTACTTGAGAGAGGTCTGCGATGTGCACTTGAATGGCTGTCATCCGCCGTGCAGGAGGAGGAGGAGGAGCCGGCGGCAGCCTCGAGGCCAGCGTCGGGCAAGGCAGCCGAGCCCTCTCCGGCCAAGGGGTCAGGTGAGTCTCCGGCCTCTGACGCGATCTGGCCGCGATCTGGGAGTGGGAAGCCTTCCCCCGAATCCTTGTGCCAGCTGTCACAAGCAGAAGTCTGATTGACACCTTTCAGCAACAATGGTCCCATCGTGCGCCTCAATGTCGTGGGCCACAGCACTGCTCCGAATGTCACAGCTCAAAGACATACGAACCTCTTGCCAATGTGAAGCAAAGGCAAGGAATCGGATGCCTGTCATGCTGTTGCGCAGGCAAGCGGGAGCGGGAGCCTATTCCAGGCGCCAAGGCGCCGCCCAAGGTGGACACCTCACGGCGGGGCGATGGCCCTCCTGCCAAGATGCAGCGCACAGAGGGCGGCACTCCCGGGACCCGGCGCCTATCCGCTCACAGGTGCTACCCCCCTCTGCGTTACTTGCAGCGCAGACGTACCTCGCCGTGCGCATTTGGCATTCTGGCCATGAACATCCCAAATCGCTAGTGTGTCGCTACATGGGGCGGAAGCATGGCGCCTCCGGGGTGCTGGGGCGCAGTCTCCCAAGATGTCTCCACAGCATTCCTACGTGTGCTGCCCAAGTGCCTCACTGCCGTGCGTTTGCAGCATGACTCGCAGCCTGTGCCAGCCCCTCTCACCACCGCTGGCTGCGCTGCACAGTGACATCCCGCTGGTGACGCCGGCCGCCAGGGGTGGCGTGAAGGTGCCGCCGCCAAACATGAAGCCGACGGCCGCGCTACGCATCGACAACTTCATGCGGCCCTTCACGCTGCCGCAGGTGCGGCAGCCTGCTTAGATCCCAGCCATGTCTTTGAAGTCACGCTGCTCTGCAGAAACTTGACACTGGTACGGCTGACAAGTGTTTTCAGTTTCCGGGCCTTGTGGCCCTATCTCATCTTTGCGCAGCTGTCAATTTCAAGCACGTCACAGCGGCTGCAAGTCATCGACTGACAAGTGCTCCACCGGAAACACACAGGCGAAGCAGCTGCTGAGCCAGCAGGATGCGGTGATAAAGGAGAATGCCTTTTGGATGCCCAACATCAAGACGCACTGCTATGTCATCTTCGAGACTGCCGAGCAGGCCGAGACCATCAGGTGCTGACCAGCACTGCCACTCTGGAACTAGATCATGTTCTAACACGTCTGATGCGCTGGTCAGCAAATGAAATTGTCGTCTCTCGGGCCGGCTATGAATGTCTCGTGGGTGCTGTGCAGGCAACTTACCTACAACATCCAGTGGCCCAGGGACAGCCACAAGCGGCTGATGCCCAAGTTCGTGACGGTGGAGGAGGCGGAGACTGTCATCTCTGGCGGCTTAGCGACCCCACGAGCTGCGCCGGCGCCGGCGCCGGTGGCCCCTACGCCGAAGGCAACGCCGGCAGAGAGCCCCAGGGTAGGGCGAGGACTTTGGACTGCTCCCCTGCATTCATTATGCTGACAGCACAGTGCCAGGGCTTGGCTGATGAAGCAAGGCCGGCTTTGAACAAAATTTCGAGTTGACATTGACGAGAACCGGTGCTGTTGTGGCAGACGACGGATGCGCGGAAAGACATCCTGCAGCGGCGACAGCAGCGGGAGGCGGCCATCAAGCAGAAGGCCCCGCCCCAGGTGGGAACCACGAACCGTACTTCCGTTGTTTTGAGATGGTCGACAGCATCTGGTTCTTAGGCTGCACCTGGACAAGCCCGTCAGATTCGCGTGGGAGGCGGAGCTTGATTGCGCCATCAGGCACTGATATCATGCCTGCCCGCATTCTGCGGCGGACTGACTTGCTGATCGGTCCACCACTTCAGGAGATGGAGCTGGACGACCTTTTCAGAAAGACCGAGACGCGGCCGCACCTGTACTGGCTGCCAGTCGCAAAGTCGGCTGCGGAGAAGAGCGCGCCTGCCGCTGCCACAGCAAACGGCAAAGCCTGATGATGGGACTATCTGACGCTCTTGAACCGCAAGTGAACAATCATACTCCAACGTTGGCCTCGTCACTGTTTTCTCTGTGGCAGCACGCTGTCGGTCGCAACCGGAGGTTTTCCGGGCCTGTAGATTGGAAGTGGGACGTGGCGAGGAACGAATGTGGGCCAGGCGATGTTGCTACAAGCGATGTGCTTCCAACAAGACCATCTGCGACAACTGCTGACCTCAATGCGTGGCAGTGTGCGACACACGGAGGTTCAGCCCAAGGGCTGCTGTGCTGCGCCTAGGTCGGCACAGCACCGTCCTTGTCGTACATCATGGTCAGGCCGCACTTGCCACTGCACCACACACGAAGCACATGTGAAAATGTAGAGTTGATCGCATAGCTCACATAGCTCACTCAATGGCGCAGGCCGAGACATGTGGTGGTAGCGCAGGTGCATGAATGAGTTTGAGAATTGTCAACATTGTGGCAGTCGTTTGAGAAGACCAGTCGAGTGAGGCTAGGTCAGCGCACCAGTAGACACGGTTGAAGTGGGTGGCCATGAAGGTGCCGGGGCCGCAGGTAGGCGCCGGGCACACCTTGCGCAGCCGCTGTACCTTGCCGGAGTCGTCCACCTGCACGGCAGGTGCAAGGTAAATGTCAGGGACGGCCTCAACTTCGCGTCTCAGCACCCAGATTGGAGACAGCTCCTGCTGGCCGCAGACAGCAGTGGCACGAAAAGCTGGGTCAAAGCCCCCGAAATTGGATCGCAGGCTGCGAGATGACTGCAGCCTGACAGGAGGGTAGAGGCTTTGCTGTCACAGACACCGCATTCCCAAACCCTGCCGGGCAGCGCACCTTGTAGAACTTCAGCACCCTCAGCTTGATCTTCTTGTGCTTGTGCTTGATCTTCTTGGGCTTGGTGTACGTCTTCTTCTTGCGCTTCTTGCCGCCACCCAGCAGGCGGGCCAGGCTGTACAGCGTCGCCTCATCGGTGACGCCGCACTCCGCCAGGGAGGCGCCATCCGCCAGCTGCCGGCCGGCAAACATCAGGCGCTGCTCCTCGGCGGGAGAGCCTGTCCGAAATGCGTCACACACAGTCAGCAGGGTATGGAAACAGCAGCAGCATTCCGGCAACTGTCATACAGAAGCATCGTGATGGCTGGCGGGAGGGCGGAGGAGGGCGTTCAAGCTTCCTTGTAAACGCCGCAGCAGCTTTCGGAACACGCAGCAGCGCAACATGCTGGTATCGTTGACCACTCACTGATCCGAGCGTCTGCAGCCTAGCGGGTCCTTCACGAAGGAATGTTGCCAACTCACCCTGACGGGCAGCTACCACAGCCTTGACATCCGCGACGGTGGCGCTGCGGCCCACCTCGATGGTGTGCGTCCGGTCTGCACAGCAGAAACATGAGCTGGTTTGGTCGCAGTCCAGAAGGAGTACGCGTTGCTAGAGGCAGTTTGCTCGATTCCACCACACCACCCACGCACCGGTCCTCACGAACAGCTGCATGATGGCCCCTGATTCGGTACTCGGCAACAGTGTGCCTTCCTCGCACCGAGACGAGGAGAAGAGGACGAACGACTTTGCCCCAGCGCTCCTTTGAGCGCCGCAGCGACGGGACTCTACGAGCGGTATTGATTCGGGAACGCTGGGATGTAGTGAGCCCCCAGGAGGGTGTAGGAAGTGCGCGAGGTATATGGGGCGTGGAGGCCAGGGAGGGGGGGCGAGTGGCTGTGACATGCAGATTCCATGGAGATGTGG